>Ga0315274_10005815_pt1 | contig 18021 bp, 22 predicted proteins | sample YL17G02_20_MG_FD_203700 | JGI IMG/M metagenome (GOLD analysis project Ga0315274, IMG submission 203700) | Sediment microbial communities from Yellowstone Lake, YNP, Wyoming, USA - YL17G02_20 | ecosystem: Environmental > Aquatic > Freshwater > Lake > Sediment | place: USA: Wyoming | collected...
AGTTATTAAGGTTAGTATCACCTTTTATGATACCTTAAAATGGTCTCAATGGCACGTATTTTCTACGATTTTACACAATGTGAAATCTTTAAATATGAGTTATTATTGGACGAAATCTAGGTTTAAATACGAAAGAGCATTTTCACTCTTGACAATCTCGTGATTTGCAATTATACTTAATTTTGGACGTTGGGAACTTGATACTTTCATTGAGTAACCATCATCTGGAATTAGAAGCCATACGGGCGGGTAGCTCAGATGGTTAGAGCGCCGGCCTTACAAGCCGGAGGTCATAGGTTCAATTCCTGTTCCGCCTACCATTAAATAAATATGGATTCGGGGTCTCGGGAGTATCCTCTGAGAATGAGTTATACCGTGAGACGTTTTTGCGGAGCTGTAGTGCAGTTGGTTTAACACGACGGCCTGTCAAGCCGTAGACCGCGGGTTCAAGTCCCGTCAGCTCCGCCATTTTTTTACCTTTTTTCAGATACCCCTCCAATGACACAAAAAACTCAATCTAACTAAAACTTACTTTTGCCACTTGACTTTCACAAGTGTTTGCTGTTACTATATCTAACACCTGTGAACTAGGTGATAAATTTTTGTTGTTTAGGTCTATGGGTATATAGGTCAATAGGTCAATAGGTTAATAGGTCTATAAACCTAAACTAATAGACCCATAATCCCATAGACTTATTGACCCATAGACTAATGGACTTATGAATGTTAAGGTAAAAAAGTATGGAAGTAGCTCTTGAGAAACAAATTTATACCAAAAATTCTCAAGTTATAAATGCCAAGCCTTTTCTGAAATGGGCTGGTGGTAAAACCCAAATCCTGTCTGAACTTGAGTTAAGGCTCCCTTTACACATAAAAAAGTCTGGTATTATTGATAGATACATTGAGCCATTTATAGGTGGTGGGGCTTTTTTCTTTTTACTCAAAAGGGATTACAAAATAAAAAGATCATTTCTCGTGGACATAAATAGAGAATTAATCATTGTTTACAAAGTAGTCCAAAAAACACCATTAAAGCTGATTGAAAAGCTGAAAAACCTTGAGGAGTTATTTATAAAGCAGTCTCGTGAAGATAGAAAAGAGCTATTCTACGAGATAAGGTATTTATTCAATCAGCAGATAACAGACTTTGATTATAAAAAATATAATAATGATTGGGTCGAAAGGGCGTCTTCTCTGATTTTTCTGAATAGAACTTGTTTTAATGGTCTATTCCGTCAGAATAGTAAAGGAGAATTTAACGTCCCTTACGGCGATTACGCAAACCCTAATATCTGTGACGAAGTGAATATTCATGAAGCTAGTAAAGCATTAAAAGGAACTGAAATCATGCAGGCAGATTTTGAGGTTTCTGGAGAGTTTATTGAAGAAAATACATTCGTTTATCTTGATCCACCGTATCGTCCATTGGATAAAACTTCGAGTTTTACAAGCTACGCAAAAGAGAATTTTGATGATAAAGATCAGATACGTTTAGCGGTTTTTTACAAACAAATGAGCAATAAGGGTGCATATTTAATTCTATCAAATTCTGATCCAAAAAATCAGAATCCTGATGATGACTTCTTTGATGATCTTTATAAAGATTTTAATATTGACAGAATTTTGGCAAACAGGATGATAAACTGTGATGGTAGCAAACGAGGTAAGATTAAAGAGATAATAGTTACTAATTATTATTGATGAGTGATGTGTTATATGGAATACTCATTACTTTGTTAAGAGGTGAATAGAATGGGTAAGGGAGCATCAAATATCCCAGTAGAAAAAATTGATGAATATAGATGGCGCATTCCTAAAAGCTACATGAAAGGTATGCTTGTTGACGGTATCGTCTACGCAGACGAAAAACTCATGAAGACTATAAAGACAGATATGAGCTTACAGCAGGTAGCTAATGCGGCACATCTGCCCGGTATTGTTAGAAACTCTATGGCTATGCCCGATATTCATTGGGGTTATGGTCTGCCAATCGGAGGGGTCGTCGCAACTGATCCTGAGAACGGCGGGATAATATCCCCCGGTGGTGTCGGAAGCGATATAAACTGCGGTGTCAGGCTTGTACGGACAAATCTGAAATTCAATGATGTTCAAGGAAAATTGAAAGATTTGATAACTGCCCTATTTAACAAAATTCCATGCGGAGTCGGTGAAGAAGGCACCATAGTGCTGTCCCCAAAGGAAGAAAAAGAGGTACTGAGCAATGGTTCAAAATGGGCTGTCGAGAATGGATACGGATGGAAAGATGACCTTGAATTTACTGAAGAACGGGGATGCCTCGCAGGTGCAGACCCGGATATTGTTAGCCAGAGGGCTTTTCAGCGCGGCAGGAAGCAACTTGGTACGCTTGGTTCTGGGAACCATTTCCTCGAAGTCCAGAAAGTAGACCAAATATTTGACAAACAAACAGCAGAGATTCTTGGTCTTGAGGAAGATCAGATAACGATAATGATTCACTCAGGCTCCAGAGGGCTTGGCTATCAAGTCTGTGATGACTATCTGCACGGTTGGGACAATGTTGTGCAAAAATACGGGTTCCATATACCAGACCGTCAGTTGGCTTGCGCTCCAGTGAATTCTCCTGAAGGAAAAGAGTATCTTTCTGCAATGGCGTGTTCAGCGAACTACGCATGGGCGAACAGACAGTGCCTCATGCACTGGACTAGGGAAGTCTTTATGAATTTCTTTGGCATGAAGGCGAATGAGCTTGGATTGGAGCTTATCTACGACGTTGCCCACAACATCGCAAAGTTCGAAGAACACGACGTAGATGGCAAGATTCGCAGGCTATGTGTTCATAGAAAAGGCTCCACGAGGGCATTTCCACCGGAGCATAAAGATATTCCAGCAAAATATAAGTCAGCAGGTCAGCCTGTGATCATACCCGGTGACATGGGTACTGCCTCTTACGTGCTGATTGGAACGCAAAAGGCGATGATGGAATCCTTCGGCAGCACCTGTCATGGGGCAGGCAGAGTCATGAGCAGGACTGCGGCAATTAAAGCTACTAGCAGACGAAGGATTGATAAAGAACTCGAAGAAAAGGGGATATTTGTCAAGGCAAGAGGCAGGGAAACTCTTGGTGAGGAAGCTCCCGAAGCTTATAAAGATGTGGATGAAGTAGTAAACGTGGTTCATCAAGCCGGTATATCACTCCGTGTTGCAAGGATGAAGCCACTAAGTGTTATGAAGGGATAATTTGTGTTTAACTATTTTTGATCGTACGGAGATATACATGGTGGTGTAAATAATATGCCATACCCAAAAAGATTAATAAAATCAACAATTGATGGGATCCAGATTCAAAAATCACTTCCTGTTATCAGAGATCATATTATCTTCGGTATTCCCGTCGCTATTGAGCAAGAAGGGAATTTATTTACTGTAACTGATTATGAAATCAATATGTACGGTGTTGGTAATAGCGTAAAAGAAGCAGAAGAAGATTATAAAAGTGTTGTTATGTCTTATTTAGAGGACCTTAATGCTAATGAAGATCAGCTTAGTGAGCAGCTAAAAAAACATTTATATTTTCTTCGTTTATAAACTATAAAATTAATTCGGTTGACTATTCAAAGGGGTGCGGTACTCATGTTAGACTTGAAATTCGTTAGAGATAATGCTGAAAAAGTCAAAGAAATGCTTAGGAATCGTAATCTTTCGGATTCTGTAAGCCTTATAGACGAACTGATACTGCGTGATGAAGAGAGAAGGGCTATTATTCCTGAAGTTGAACAACTGAGACGCAAAAGGAACGAAGAATCTAAGGAGATAGCAAATCTCAAAAAGGAAGGAAAAGATGCTACGGATCTGATGGATGAGCTTCGAGAGGTTAGAAACAAAATCCAGCAGCTTGAAGAAACTTTGAGTTCCAGTGAAAAGAGGGTAAACGACATACTTCTCCTCATCCCTAACATGCCTCATCCCAGCGTCCCGATTGGAGATGACCCAAGTAAAAACGTGGTAGTGAAAACTTGGGACGAGACACCAGCGTTCGATTTTGAGCCTGCACCGCATTGGGAGATCGCTGAAGCACTTGGTATAATCGAGTTTGAGCGCGCCGCAAGGCTTGCAGGAAGCAACTTTGTATTATATAAAGGACTTGGGGCAAAACTTGAAAGAGCATTGATAAACTTTATGCTTGATCTTCATACCGAAACCCAGGGGTATACAGAGATATTTCCACCGTTTATGGCTAACAGAATAACCATGATCGGCAGTGGGCAACTCCCTAAGTTTGAGGGTGATATGTATAAGTGCGACAGTGGTATTGATGCCAAAGATGATATGTTCCTAATCCCGACTGCCGAGGTACAATTAGCAAGCTACCACGCAGGAGAGATACTTGATGGCAATCTTTTCCCATTGAAATATACAGCCTATACCCCATGCTTCAGACGTGAGGCTGGTGCCTACGGGCGTGATACACGTGGGCTTGTGCGCATCCACCAATTCGACAAAGTAGAAATGTTCAAATATACCAAGCCAGAAGACTCGTACAGCGAGTTGGAAAGCATGGTCAAGGATGCAGAAGAAGTCATGCAATTGTTAGAGTTACCATATCGGGTTTCAAGCCTTTGTACAGTTGATATAAGTGCCGCATCCGCAAAGACTTACGACATCGAAGTATGGATGCCCGGATTGAACAGATTTCAGGAAGTCTCCTCATGTAGTAACTGTGAGGATTATCAGGCAAGAAGGTCAAACACCAGATTCCGCAGAGAACAGGGAAAGCCTGTTGAGTTTGCTCACATGCTGAATGGATCGGGTGTTGCAATGCCCAGAACGGTCATCGCTATTCTTGAGAACTTCCAGCAGAAGGATGGCAGCGTGATCATTCCCGAAGTTCTTAGACCTTACATGAAGGGCACAGAAAAGATAGGATAATATGGCAGACTTTACACTTCCATATACCAGTTTTGCTTCCGCCTATGATGTGATGATGGAAAACGTGGATTACATCAGGTGGGCAGATTACGTTGATCGGCTATTTGCTCTCTACAACTATCTTCCTAAAAGAGTGCTAAACATAGCTTGTGGGACAGGGTCAATTGATGTTTTGCTTGCACGCAGAGGTTACGAGATGTCGGGAATAGACCTCGCTCTTGAGATGATAGTCTGGGCTAAAGAGAAAGCAAGGCGCCAGGGTATCAATCTGACTCTCTGGCAACAGGATATGAGGCAACTGACTGTCGCTAAACCTTACGATGCCGCACTTTGCCTTTATGACAGTATCAATTACATGAAAACCGAAGATGAGCTAGGAACTGCCTTCAAAAAGGTATCAGAAGCTCTTGTCCCGCATGGTATGTTTATCTTTGACGTTACTACGGAACATAATATCGTCAAGCACTTTCACAGGCAGACCTTTGCAGAAAATCACGAGACATTTTCGTATATCTGGAAGAACCTGTATCTCTACAAAGAGAAGGTTTGCAAAACTATACTTACATTTTTTTTGAAAGAGAACGATCACTATCGGAAATACGATGAACTCCATATTCAAAAAATATTTTCTGTGGATCAGGTAAAGAATCTCCTTGAACAGGCAGGATTTAAGCTACTCAGTTCCTTTGATGCTTTCTCCTTCAATAAATGGGGAAAGTCGTCGGAACGGATAAATTTCACTGCGGTAAAAAAGTCATGAAAAATGTGTTTTTGAAATTGTTATCCGACGTGAGTAAATCGGGCTGGAGCGTTGCGTATACTTCAACAGATGCGTGGGAAGCTGAACTGGTCAGGTCCGCACTGATAAACGAAAGTATTCGAGCCACAATAAAGTCTGATGAGTACGTTACGGATGCGTCTGGAAAGAAAAAGCGCAACCACGTTGTGCTTGTTCACGAATCCAGTCTTGATGAAGCCCAGCTTGTCATAGAAAGAGCGTTAGTGGTAATCTCTAATAAGGAGAAAATCATACAGGAGCAGGAGAAAATGGAATCACAGGTAGATCACGAAAAAGATAAAGTTGTGGAAAAACCGGTTACTAAAGTAAAACCTTCTGATGAGCCTGTGGTCATAGCAGAAAAGCAAGGGGTTGGGCAGATACTTCATTACGAAGCAAATGACGTCTACGAACTAAGGGTTGACTTTGATTTTTATAAAAACTCACACTTCATGAATGGAGAAGAATGGGACGAGTTTACCAACTTCAGCGCACAGAGACAGGAGTTTTTCATCCTTCTCAAAGAAAAATATCCAAAATTAGCCACCCTTATAAAAGAACACAAGAAACGTGCAGACTTCCTTAAACTCATAGAATATTCCTACGGTAAAAGCCAGCCACCGAAGGCAAAAAAGCCATAAATCCCTACGCTGCTTATATATTTCGTGGCTTATACCTAAAGCTTGGCTCTTAAAAAAACTAAAATAACTTGACAATATCTGGTATTAATTGTAAAATCAAACATATTGGTATATACAAATACAGGAATAATCAATATCTGGTGATTTGTTATGAATTTAATAAAAACTCCACGATCTTTAGACTTAGAGATAACAAACAGATGCAACTTGCGGTGCAAGTATTGCAGCCATTTTACAAGTGCTGGCGATGTAGATAGTGATCTACCAAAAGAGGAATGGCTCAAGTTTTTTGAAGAACTGAATCGCTGTGCGGTCATGGACGTTACAATATCAGGTGGAGAAGCCTTCTGCCGTGAGGATTTGAAGGAACTTATAGACGGGGTTGTCCGTAACAGGATGCGTTTCAGTATTCTGAGTAATGGCACCCTGATTACAGATGAGATTTCAGAATTTCTGGCTTCAACAGGACGGTGCAACAGCGTACAGGTTTCGATTGATGGCTCGATCCCTATGACCCATGATGTATTTAGAGGCAAAGGAAACTTTGTCAAAGCGGTAAATGGGCTTAAATCTCTCCAGAAATATAAGATTTCAGTTACGGTTCGGGTCACTATTCATAAACAAAATGTAGATGATCTTGAGTCAGTGACTAAGCTGTTACTGGAGGATATTGGGCTTCCGAGTTTTTCAACCAATTCAGCTTCTTATATGGGACTGTGCCGACAAAACGCTGAACAGGTTCAACTTACCATTGAGGAACGTTCGGTTGCTATGGAGACACTCTTAAAGCTCAATAAGAAGTATAATGGCCGTATAGGTGCAAACGCTGGACCTCTCGCTGAGGCACAGGGATGGCTGATGATGGAAAAAGCACGCCGTGAAGGCAAAGAAGCTATTCCGGGCAGAGGCTGTCTTACAGGATGCGGCGGTTTTATGAGCAAGCTTGCTGTTCGTGCTGATGGCGTTATAACTCCGTGCGGACAGATGGGGCATATTGAATTGGGAAGGATTAATCATGACGATCTCAAAGAAGTCTGGCAGAATCACCCGGAACTTAAAAGGCTAAGGGAGCGAAGAAATATCCCGCTGAATGATTTTGAGTTCTGCAGTGGCTGTGAATACATCAACTACTGCACCGGTAGTTGTCCTGCTCTGGCATATACGATCATTGGTGTTGAGAATCACCCAAGCCCTGACTCCTGCCTTAGACAGTTCCTTAATGAGGGTGGAAGGCTTCCGGACGAGAGTTTACTGCAATAATAAAAGGAGTGTTGTCCCACAGGTTTCTGTGGTTTAATATTTATAATATGAGTGAGAACGAACCAGAAAAACGTGAGTACCAATTAAGCCAAATCTATTTTTATTTAACTGAAGGCTGTAACCTTGCATGTCGGCACTGCTGGCTCGCTCCTAAATATCAAGCAGGAGATCATACTTATCCTGCTCTCGATTTGAACCTTTTTCGGTCAATATTAAGACAGGCAAAGGCGATGAAGGTTGCGGGGGTTAAACTGACCGGCGGTGAACCGCTCCTGCATCCACAGATTCGTGAGATTCTGGAACTGGTTAGAACTGAGGGTTTAAGGCTTACTATGGAAACCAATGGGGTTCTATGTACGCCTGAGATGGCACAATGTATAGCCATCTGTGGTAATCCATTTGTTTCTGTGAGTTTGGATGGCGCTGACCCCGAAACTCACGAATGGGTGCGGGGTGTCAGCGGCAGTTTCGAGCTTGCGCTGGAGGGCATCCGAAACCTTGTGAGTTACAATATCCATCCACAAATCATTATGACTGTTATGCGGCGCAACAGGGATCAGATGGAAGCGATAGTTCGACTGGCTGAAGCACTCAATGCCGAATCAGTTAAATTTAATATCTTACAGCCCACCGCCAGAGGCGAAAAGATGCACGAACAGGGGGAAACACTGCCCATAGAAGAACTTGTAGAAACTGGACGATGGGTCGAGAATACACTTTCGGCTTCTACGAAAATTCGTGTCGTATACGATCATCCAGTGGCTTTCCGTCCTATGAGCAGGATGTTTGGCGATAATAGCAGTGGTTGCGGTGTTTGCGGCATCTTTGGCATTATTGGAGTTCTAGCGGATGGTTCTTATGCACTGTGCGGGATTGGAGAGAGCGTTCCAGAGTTTGTATTTGGACACGCAGGCAGAGATCGTCTGGAGGACGTATGGGAAAACAATACTATGCTTCAGGAGATCCGTGACGGATTGCCAGCACGCCTTGAGGGTATTTGCGGCGACTGTCTTATGAGAAATAGATGTCTTGGAAGCTGTATTGCACAGAATTACTATCGAAGCAAGAGTTTGTGGGCGCCGTTCTGGTTCTGTGAAGAAGCATACGCTAAAGGGTTTTTCCCGAAAACTCGATTTCGACCATCTCTAAAACAGTAATAATTAAGGATCCGTGATTAAATAACTTCTTTATTTTGAGATATTTGGATAATCAAATCCCCCTTCCCCCCTTTAGCTAAAGGGGGAATTAGCCCAAACTCCCCTCTTGAGAAGGGTTAGGGGGTGTGTTTCCTATTAGGTAAGTTATCTAATTACAAATCCTAAAGAATTAATATGGTTGACTATTAGATAATAAATATGAGCAAGAATGAAACAGAAGTAACTAAAGAACGTAAGTATTCGTTAAATCAGATTTATTTTTACCTGACCGAAGGATGCAACCTTGCGTGCCGTCACTGTTGGATTGCCCCAAAATATCAGACAGGTGATCATAAGTATCCAACTCTGGATTTAGAGCTTTTCCGATCAATACTGAAACAGGCAAAGCCTTTGGGACTTTCTGGTGTCAAATTGACCGGCGGTGAGCCGCTTTTGCACCCACAGATCACCGAAATTTTAGGATTGACTAGGGATGAGGATTTACGCCTCATCATAGAAACCAATGGTGTTTTATGCACAGCTGAACTAGCGCAGGAAATTGCTACTTGTAAAAACCCATTTGTGTCAGTTAGTCTGGATGGTGCTGATGCTGAAACTCACGAATGGATGCGTGGTGTAACAGGTTGTTTTGAAGCGTCGTTGAATGGCATCCGAAACCTCGTAGGTGCTGGATTTAAGCCTCAAATCATCATGTCAATCATGCGGCGTAACAAGAATCAGATGGAGGCAGTTGTGCGTCTAGCTGAATCTTTAGGTGCGGGTTCAGTTAAGTTCAATATAGTGCAACCAACCGCCAGAGGGGAAAAGATGCACGAACAGGGTGAGACCCTGACAATCGAGGAACTTGTGGAGTTAGGGCAATGGGTGGAGAATACTATTTCGGCTTCAACAGGCTTGCGTCTTATTTATAGTCACCCGATAGCTTTTCGCCCACTTGGGAAGATGTTTAGCAATAATGGTGATGGATGTGGTGTTTGCGGGATCTTTGGCATACTTGGTGTGCTTGCGAACGGTTCTTATGCTCTATGCGGGATCGGGGAGACTGTACCAGAGTTTGTATTTGGACACGCAGGTAGAGATCGCCTGGAGGATGTATGGGAGAATAATTCTGTGCTTCAGGAGATCCGTGACGGATTGCCAGAACGTCTTGAGGGAATATGTTGCGACTGTCTTATGAAAAATAGGTGTCTCGGAAATTGCATTGCACTGAATTACTATCGAAGCAAGAGTTTGTGGGCGCCGTTCTGGTTCTGTGAAGAAGCAAACGCCAAAGGGCTTTTTCCCGAAACACGAGTTCATCCAACTACTAGAATCAGTTAGCTTACAACCCCCAAAACCTTCTCTATCTCCTCCCAGAACCGGCCATCAAGGCTTACACGAAGGCGGAATGCTGGAACGACTTTTGCCATTTCAAAAGCGTTATTGAAAATGTCCCGCATTGTTATCTTTTGTTCCTCTCTGGGTAGATTATTCCAGAGCCTTCCTAGCACCTGGGTGACTGATCTGGTCATTTGAACTGAAGTCTGCCCTACTGATAGAGGGATAACCTCATCGCTTTCTGATTGCTCAATGAAGAATATCCCGGAGAACGGAACAGAATACTGAACATCCCACGTATTCTCTGACCGTTTCATCACGTAATCGTTCCAGGTAGGAAAAGGATGAACACGGTATACCTTGTTTTCGTCCAGAACAACAAGATTTTCGTCATCGCACAGAATTTTCCACTGATCTGGCAAACGACTAGAGCAGGTCGTTTTTCCGCCTCCACCCTTCGCTGCTAGAAGAATCCCTCGTCCTGCACATTCAACAAGAGCCGCATGGAAAGGCAGCCCTCCCATCCTCATACTCCGCAGGTAGACGGGTTTGAGCGAAGCCCACATAGCCAGATATTTATTTTTTTCAAATTCTTCTCTACCGTTTTTATTTTCAATGAATTCACAAACAACGTCGTGAAGATTATTATTACTCCATATATTGATAAACCTTAACTCATGAAACTTCAATGCAGTTCCAGTAATTGATGATTTAAATTCAGGTGAATATGGATCATCCACATTCACCATCTGATCTTTTATAATTCTGGAAAAGATCAGCTTTGGTAAATTATCTGACAAACATTCTTTGAGTCGCATTATGGCTGCAAATTTATCTATATATCCTATACTGCTTTCATCTCCAGTTATCCACCATTTATTTCTGTCACTCAAATTCAAGCAATAGCCCTTCGGATAAGGATAATGTATATGTTCAGGCATATTGACTCCAATAATATAATAGAGCATTAAGATTTAGATTGCTTAAGATATTAATCAAATGTTGAGATTTAAAGATGAATTGAAACAGATTTCTGATATGAATTGTTTGGTAAGTCTATCAAACATGATTTTAAAGACGATCAGGGCAGTTCCCTGACCGTCACTACTAATTTCTGGAACAACTTTTATGAAATAGCATCCCCAATATAACATTGATAAGGTAACCTTGCACCAGTTCCATCTCTACACATAGAAACCGGACTATTCCCCCAAGCACATCCACCAATAGGATTAGTATTTCCATCACTGCAACTAATATGGATCGAACCACGACTACACCAATCTGCGCCAAAAGTTACTTCTCCCACGCCTCCTAAATCCAACAATTCAGGTTTTGAATACTCTATTTTCCCATTCGCCATTTGTATCCCCCTTTAAACACCAGCTTCAGTAATAGAAGCCAGGGATGAACAGTAACGATGACTTAAATCCAGACCCAGTTTCTATGACTTTCCATCATCTTTTTGCTCTTTCCGATGCTTATATCTATTTTATCCCCTGTTATGCCGCCCTTATAAATACCATCTTTTGCAAAGGAAAGAGCGACTACTCAAGAAATTTTAACTCAGTAGAAAAATGTGGAAAGGTTCTATAAATCAATATTAATAGAAATACCTACCATGTTACAATAACAAATGCTTTTCATTTCATATTTCTTATATTTTGATTATACCATACCATTCTTACAAAGTCAATAAAAACTTCCACTGAAAATTTCTTGTTTGACATTGGTGGTCTCCCATAGTATAATAAATACCAGCAAATGCAGTAAGAGAATACTATTAATATGGCTAAGACCATACCTGCTTTCATCCTCCGAGTCAGCCTTACCGGATGTTTCTGGGAAAAGATCGAGGAAATTCTAAAAAATGTCTGACAATTCCTCCCGATTCATAATCTATAAAGGTCCAAGCATGAACCCCACGCTCAAGAACGCTGATCTACTCGAGGTTGTTCCTTATGACAATAGAAAGATCAGGCGTGGAGACGTGATCACTTTTATGCCTTTGAATGCGGAGATTAGCGTTACTCATAGGATTATCTCTGTTGATGTAAGGGGAGTAAGAACTCTTGGTGACAATAACAGCGGAGCCGACGCTGGTTATATTCGACCAGAGGATATAATAGGGCGTGTGGTATATGCACGGAGAAATAAAAGGCGGTTATGCGTATACGGTGGAATGAGGGGGCAAATCTATGCCATTGTAATCAGGTCAATCCGTCGGATAAAGATTAGACTTCGCACTGTGCTTATTTTGCTACGTCCCATCTACCTTTATATTTGCAGATCAAAGGCACTCAGAAAGTGCATACCTGCCAAAACAGACTTAAAAATTTTCTCTTTTTCCCGACCAAACGGAATTGAGTTACATTTATTTTGGGGACATCGTATAATAGGCCGTCTTGCCCCGGGTGCGTCTCAATGGCATATAAAGGTTCCCTTCAGGCTATTTGTAGATGTGGATTCGCTTCCTAAATGTAAAATTACTGAAGGGTCTGAATCAGACACAAATATGCCCGAAGACAGACCATAGAGGTTTTAAAATGATTTACTCAAATAAGGGCAGGCGCAAGACCTACCCTTATGTTAATTGTTACTTTAAGCCTGCTACCTGCATTGCATAATTCACACCAGCGGCGGCATCTTTGCCGTAAAAATCACATCCAGTGCTTTGACGGACTAACTCAGTGACAGGTCCGCCGCCTATCATTATCTTAACCTTGTCTCTCAATCCTGCTTCTTTCAAAGCTTTGACAGTAGATGTAGCAGACTCGTAAACTGCTGTCAAAAACACGCTCATTCCGACTACGTTTGCACCGCTTTTCTTTACTGCTTCCACAAATTTATCAGGTGAGACGTCAACCCCTAAATCAATCACCTCAAAACCGACGCCACGAAGCATCAGTGTAACAATGTCTTTGCCGAGATCGTGTATGTCACCCTTTACTGTACCAATCACGACTGTACCGAGTTTTTTCTCAGATTCAGATTCACCTTTGAGCATTGGCTCCAATTCAGCAGTGATTTCCTTCATGATCTCACCGGCATACATCAATTCAGAGACGAAATAAATGCCTTCCTCGTATTTCTTTCCGATCTCGACCATGCCCTTCTGACATTCTTTGAGTATCTGTGCTGCTGGAGTTCCAGCCTTTATTTCCTGCTTGATTAGCTCCTTGACTTTTTCTTCATTAAGGTCAGCCATAGCCTGGGACAAACTATCTGCCATTTGATAATTCCTCCTTATATTTATTGTCATTTTGATTATGTCATGCTGAATAAATTGAAGCATCTCTAATAGATTCTTCGCTGTTGCTCAGAATGACAATATAAAATTATCAAAATGGAATTAAGCGGCGATTAAAACGAACCAGATGTAGATGTAGGCTAGACCATCAATATCTTCCCACACCTTTTTTACCAGTTCCGCATCACCAGTTATTTTCTCGTATTCTTTGACTTTCTCTTCCCATGGAATACAGACACCGGGGTTTTTTTCAATTTTTTCGTCTGGCATTTATAAATCTCCTCTACTTGTATCTATTTACCCATCCCTTTGTTCACGTTGGTCAAAAACTCCCCTCTTGAGAGGGGTTAGGGGTGTGTTTTTCAATAAATTCCGTATTCACGGGTGAAATCAACCATTGCTTTAACGTTCTCAATCTTTGCGTCCTGCTGAATTATTGCGCCTGCGTCCATAATGTAGCCGCCGTCCTTTGCAACGCCGTCAATGATCTTTTTGCAGAAGGCACGAACGTCATCAGGTGTTCCATAAGTCAATAGATCATTGGGTATGCCTCCGCTCAAGCAGAATTTGTGTCCAACCTGTTTGTGGACTTCAAAGATGTCCCCTCTGTCAACGTGATAGATGATGCTCTTAGGTGGAAGTTCAGCAGTATATTTGATGTTCTTGTCCCAGTCACCTTCAGCGTAGAATAGCACTTGCCAGCCCATATCATAGAGGTCAATTATTATCTGCTTTAAGGTTGGCCAATAGAATTTCTCGTAAGCCTGATACGACATGAAAGGAGCGCATCCACGATGTAACCAGACTGTTATAGGAACTGTCTTGGTTGGGTCTGCGGTAGCGTAGGCGTTATACTTCATGTGAGGCATCAAGGCTTCGCAAGCGGAGACGACTTTATCAGGTCGTCTGAAAAAATCTGCTGAAAGCTGACGATAGCCGCGCAGTTTATCTGCGAGTATATCACAAGGCGCTTTCAGTGCGCCGGCTATTGCGCTGACCGTTCCACTTTCATTCTTCAATGCAGCGCCCTGAACACCGAAGCCCGTAAAATAATTCATCATGGCTATACCGCCCTTGAGCCATGCGAGATTAGAGCGATAAGCACCTTTGTCAGTATCCTTCATAATTCTGGGAAGCCAGACACTTGCAAGGAAGCCAGTCGGATCGTCAATAAGCTGATCGTATTCATCAGCTTTCATGTGTGCGCCTTCTTCGTCCTGTGGTTCAATATACTGGAATGCCTCATCTGGCTCAAGGTCAATGCCCGGCACTTTGTAATACTTGGTGCTGTTTGCCTCTGTCATGCCTGTCCAGACATAGATCATATTTCCAACAACAGCATCAACGTCAAAATCTTTCGCAAATATTCGCACAGCTTCAAAGGCTTTATTTGCATCGTGGGTCACTTCCTGACAGGTAAATCCTGCGTATTTAGCGACGAACTCCGCCACGAAAGGTCTTATTGGTATCTTATCGGGCTTTCCGTTCTTCATAGCTGTAACGTAGCGTTCCAGCCTTTCGTTATATAGCTTTTCCATATCTGCCATTTGAATCCTCCTTGATTTAGGTTTTATACTTGCCAACAGTTGTTTAACTGCAATTGCATCTGTCATTCCAGCGAAAGACAACTTACAATAAAACCTTCACTGTCTTGTAAGCAACATAGGAACAGTCTTTCGCTGGTGTTCGGGACACTGCTGGAATATGTTTCTCTATGTCACTTGACCAAGTTTGTTATGATAGTATATCATGTTTATGTTAATAGTTTAACATATTGGCTGGAATCCGTCATTAGCTTTTGCCCACTTCATCAAAATTGATAATATCCATATATTCCCATTCTCTATATGCCATAACGTAAAGTCTTTTTCTTGTGGCATATTGGACTATATTCTCTGGAAACGTAATACTCGCAAAAATGGGAATAACCTCTTTATCTTCATATTCAGGATAGAATTCCTTGAATAATGGCACTTTTTCTAATATTTCATCAACATAATTTACTCTTGGAGTTGATCGCACTTCAATCATAAAAACTTTGTCTTTACAAACTACCAAAACATCAACCTCGAAACTATCTCCATCTTTTCTTCTCAGATTTCTTATTGATCTGTCTATGGGATCACACTTAAAGTATTTGCTAATTACAGGTCTAACTGCTGGGGAAACAAGGTCTTCGTCAAGTGTTCCCATCTTTTTTGCAAGCGCCGCCCATTGTTTATTCATTTCTTTATGGGATGCTTCCATTCTATCTTTAAATCCACTCATTTCATCTTTAAATTCATCAAGCCCTTTCTCAAGCCTGGTTAAAGCTGTATCAGTATGGATGATAAATTCTTCAAGCACACGTTCAAGATTGCTTACTTTTTCTTCCGTAGTCCGCATGTTTGCTCCTTTTAGCTGTGCAATGAATGTTCCATTCCAGATATTAAAACTGCTGAATTTATACTTGGCATAAAGATCATCTCTATATTTGCGAAAAATTATGCCTGCTAATAGTTGCGTCTCTCGACACAACCTACCTACTACCTACTTCACCTAAGAATTTCCTCAACGGATGATATAAACTCCCTTGCCCATTGAAGAATCTCTTGGGCTTGCTCATAAGTTATTTTTTTGCCAACACCATAATCTCCAACGTTTCTAAGATCCTGCGCATCAATCAAATAGCGATGAAATTTCGCATCAATTATACCCGTTTTAACAAATTCTTTTCCAAATGCAGCAATAACAGCAGAATGGCTAGAAAATGAAAGCTTCTTACTGAACAGTAATGCTTCTGCTGTATAAAACATGGAATAATATGCACGAGAAGCTGAAAAACCAGCATAACCTTCACGTTTTAATAATTCAGCCGCTTCTAAGCTTTCTTTTGCTTTTTGCAATAGGATCTGTATCTCAGAACTCATATCCTTACACCTTCACGATGGACATTTAGCAAAAACGGGTCTTGATCATGTTCAAAATGTTCTTTTGACATAAATGACCTTGAGATAGCCACATCATACTCAAGAGATAAATCCGATACAATGATTGATGTTCGTTTTATAAGATCGCTATAATCAAACTCCCCGTTTATTATGACGAGTACATCAATATCAGAGTCAACTCTAGCATCGCCTCTTGCTTGAGAGCCAAAAAGCAGGATGGTATCCAATTTTTCGTCTAGTATCCTTGAGAATTCGTTTTGCAATTCTTTTAGAATTTTTCTCAATCGTGATTTGTGCATATCTAACACCTATTAGCTGACTACCATATAACATTTACGCCTTTTGATCTAATCGTCATATCTTTGCTAACGAGAATGCTATCAGTCATTATCGCCGTAGCCAATATGAGTCTATCATGGATTTCTAATCCCTGTAACGATATAGCTATTTTCAGTAACTCAGTATTTAATGGAATTATCTGGAAGTTTCTATTGATTTCAATTGCAGACATAAAACTATCAAATGAGGTGTTTATCCTACCTCTTTCAATAAGATAAACGATTTCCATTATCGCAATGATTGGAATAAATACCACAGATCCTTCTTGTGCTTTCCTTATTGCTTTTAATGCAGAATCGGATAGCTTATATTTCAAATCCGCATCCAAAAACCATATTAGACTATGTGCATCTACGGTGATTTTGGAATCCATATTTTCTTTGCCTCTTCAAAATCCTCATCAGTTACAGTGCTTCCAGAGATTATACCTTCCAAAGAAAACTGTTTTTTTTCTGCTTTTACTATCTTTTGTCTATCATCAACGACCTTAACCATATCACTGATGACATACCATCTTAGTAATTCCTCTTTTGATAATCCAAGTTCTTTGGCTCTATTCTCAAGAAATTCCAATTGTCGATCTGAAACTTTCGTTTTTACCTCGTAAGCTTCAACATCCATACTTGGCATAAAAATCATCTCCATTGCTAGCTCTGTTTAACCATTCTCTTTTGGTCCCATTTCACCTCATGTCGCAGAACCGAAAATTATAATTCTCTCTGGACGTGCTACATCTACGACACGCTTGATTATCTCTTTAAGTATATCATCTCTAATAGTGTTCATAGTTGCTTTTCCATAGTATATCAGATTCGTTTATATTGAATGTGCCACCAGATATTAAGTTGGGTTTCGTTCCTCAATCCAACCTACCAACTTTCCGCCCCTGAAGGTGTGGGAGGGGGAGGTGTCGGTCCAGGATTGATTCCAGTTCTGATAATCGCATGTCTGATACTTCCTGTAGTACCTTCATTTTTTATATCATAAGTATAAACAACATGAAGCTTTCCATCTGAAGTCTGTACCGCTTGAGGATAGTGGGCTTCATAACCATCGCTTTCCGGATTGATATTAATTCCAAAGCTCCAGTCTGTACTGTTGGTTGAGGTCATCAGATCCAGAGTACCGAGTTCAGTGGTATTGGGATATCTGTTAACGATGCAGATATGAGTGCCATCGCTCAGCGTTAGTGGACAAATAGCGGTCTTGTGATGCTTGAGTAATATCATCAGCGTGATACCGGACCATGTCTGACCATTGTTTGAAGAGGTAGACGTGGATGTGCCATTACGGACATTACCCTGATTTCGTCCCAATACTCTCAGGTTTCCCCCACCTAATCGTAAAAAACCGGGTTGAATAGGTAACATCTCTGTATTTGCTGGCATTGGACAAACATATCCCAACGACCATGTATTTCCACCATCTGTTGATTTCTCAAAGT
>Ga0315274_10005816_pt1 | contig 18018 bp, 13 predicted proteins | sample YL17G02_20_MG_FD_203700 | JGI IMG/M metagenome (GOLD analysis project Ga0315274, IMG submission 203700) | Sediment microbial communities from Yellowstone Lake, YNP, Wyoming, USA - YL17G02_20 | ecosystem: Environmental > Aquatic > Freshwater > Lake > Sediment | place: USA: Wyoming | collected...
GCGTCCTGGCCCGCGGCTCCCGCGCGATGGCGTCTTTGCCGCCCGCCACCGTCACAAACGGCCCGCCTTCCTCCGGTGCGCTCCTGGTAAACGCGACCTCCGGCACGTCACTGGGTTTGCCGGCCAGAGGGAAATCTTTCCGCAGCGGAAAGTAGGGGTACCCTTCCCACATCAGGATCCGGCGCAGGTCCGGGTGTCCCCGAAACCGGATGCCCATCATGTCGTAGATTTCGCGCTCGTGCCAGTCCGCGGTCTTCCAGACGGTCGTGACCGTGGGCAATTCGGACTTCTCCTCAGGGACGCTGGTTTTGAGGCGCAGGTGGCAATGGTGGCCGTAGCCGTAGAGCTCGTAAACCACCGTCCAGCGCGGCTCCTCGCCATAGTTGTCCACGCTCGTGATATCGACCAGGTAGTCGAACCCCAACTCCTGCTTGGCAAAGGCGCAGACCTCCGCCACCCGCTCAGCGTCGTGCAGCCACAGCGTCACCTCGCCGCGAAACTCCGTCGGGGCGGAAAACACTTCGCCAAACCTGGCGATTAACTTCTGGGCCTGTTCCAAAGTGGACATGGGCGGCAGCGGATCTATGGAAAAGCGGACTCGCCGGAGTCAGCCGCCTTTCCTCAGGGCGGAGGCGAGCGTGAGGGTGGAAACCACCGGCTCGCGCGCCACCTGCTTCTGGAGCTTGAGCAAGGCGTCCAGCAGGGCCTCCGGTCGCGGTGGGCAGCCCGCCACGTACACGTCCACCGGCAGGATGCTGTCCACACCTTGCAGCACCGCGTAGCTCCGGTACATCCCGCCCGTGGACGCGCACGCCCCCATCGCGATGACCCATTTGGGCTCGGCCATCTGATCGTATATGCGCTTGACCGCCAGGGCCATCTTGTAGGTCACCGTGCCCGCCACGATCATCACGTCGGACTGCCGCGGTGAAAACCGCATGACTTCGGAGCCAAACCGGGAGATGTCATACCGGCTCGCCCCGGAAGCCATCAACTCGATCGCGCAGCACGCCAGACCCATCGGCATCGGCCAAAGGGAATTCTTCCGGCACCAATTCAGCGCGGCGTCGAGACGCGTCACGACCACGTCGCCTTCGATCTTCGAGTCATAGCTGATTTCGGTGTTGGTTCGCATCGGTCGTGCAGGCGGCCCACAAGCTCCACCGGTCCGCTGCAACGTAATCAGCGCACCTAACCCAGGCAAGATGATTCTATACACGACGTCAGAAGTCCCGCCGCGCGAGGGCACGCGGCCTACATGACTCTGTATGCCGGGTCCCCTGACCCGGCGCAACCGCTCACGGATGTGTTGCCTTGTGCGACCGCCCGCGCTCACGTAGAGTAGTCGCCATGAACCTAAAGCGCCCGAACTCCATGAGCGTGATCACGCGTGCCAGCGACCCCATGACGGTCCTGCTCAAACTCACTTTGACGGCACAGGTGGCCTGCTTGTGCTGGCTGCCGCTGACCGCTCGGCCCGCTGACGTGCTCGGCTATTCAGTCTTGAAAGGACAGTTCCTGAACCAAACTGGCGCCGACGAATTGGTCCTCGACCCCGACTTTGGCTTCAGCCTCCTTGTGTCGGTGGATCTCACGGATTTCGACCTGCTCGAAGAGGCCACCCTCCGGTTGCCCGACGGTGAGGAAATGGCGATGGACAACCTGGGGGACTCCTGGGACTTCCTCGATAGCGCGGCCACGCTCTTGGCCCTCAACGAGGCTTACACCTGGGGTGACTATGTCCTCCTGTTCAACACCATTAACGACGGGGGCTTCTCCTGTTTAATCAGTCTGCCGGAGTCGCCCCTGCCACCGACGCCACGGCTGGTCAACTTCGCCGACGTCCAGGCCGTGGATCCCGGCAAGCCGCTGAAGCTGGTGTGGGACTTTGATGCCGCGCCGGAATCGAACGATTTCGTGCAGGTGTACGTGAACCTGGGCCATGCCGAGGTGTTCTCCACGCCCAACCTCGGGTCGCCAGGAGCCTTGGACGGCACGTCTCGCTCGGCAACCATTCCCGCTGGCACCCTGGAGCCCGGCTGGATTCACAGTCTGAACCTCGAAATCACGCGACTCGTGTCAACCAACGCGGACTGCTACCCTCACGCCGAAGGCGTGGGCGCCACGTTCCGATCCACATCTGTTGATGTGTCGGTTCTCGTCCCGCCCGTGCTGCGCCTCATGTCCCAACCCACCAACGGCGTGGTCGCGGTTGAAGTCCGGACCGAACCGCAACAGACCGTTGTCCTGCAAGCCTCAGCAGATCTGGAAGTGTGGAGCAACGTGGCGACGAACACCGCGCCGTCCGGTACCAACGTGTTCAACATACCCCTGGGCGATGTCCCTGGCCGCTTCTTTAAGGCATGGCAGCCCTGAGCTCTCGCCGCCCGGACTCAGACCCCATCTGAGTTTCAGTTCTGCAGTCGCACACGATAAAAGAACGGCCCCGTCCCGGCCGTGTTGGTATCCGTGATGGAGTTGACAGGCGGCGTGGACTTGATGCCCTCCCGTACGACTTCCGTGAAGCCCGCGAGCAGGTTGGTGGAGCGCTCCAGCGCATAAGTCTGCCCCGCGGCGCCCGACCAACGCACGGAGATGTTCCGCGAACTGACCCTTGTGGCTGAAAGCAGTCTGAACACGGATTTCGGATCCTTCGGGTCGGTGCCGGCGCGATACTCCTGACGGTCCGATGCACCGTCGCCATCGAAGTCCGTGGCCTTGCCGGCCGTGGTGAGGTTGGCGAACTGCAACTGTTCCCACCAATCCAGCAGGCCGTCGTAATCGGTGTCGTCGTTGTTCAGGTCAATGGTCACGATCTCCATCTGTTTCCCAGGCAGCCCGAAGTGGTGGAGCAGCAGGATCCGCGGTAGCCGCTGGTCGGTCTGCGCGGCCGCTTCGCGATCCAGCCGCACACGCAGGGGTTGGCCGTCCTCGTAGAGCGGCGTACCGTCGGGACTGAAGGAAATGGTGTCAATAACCGGGCGCGCGGCGTCGAAGGGAATCCAACCGGTTTGATCCACCGAGCCCGACGGGACGTAGGTCAGGACTTTGTACCGAAACGACGGCGACTCCTCCGTGAGCCCGATCGACTGGCAGGGTGCCGAGAGGATCATAACACTGTTGTTGAACGGGGCCGTGTCTCTCTCGTCCGCCGCCTGGACATTCAAGAAGCTGACCGCGTTCGTGCTGAGGACCTCGGAGTTGGGTCCCAGTTCCAGGACCACACTCATGAACACATCCTGGCCTCCGCCGCTATTCGTGGCCGAGGCGTTGCCGTTGTAAATCACGAAATCTCCCTGCCCGTCGTTGTTGACATCGATCAAAATGTCGAACTCCGCCAGGGCGGCCTGCGGTGTGGTCCAAGCCCCGGCCGTGACGAGGCCGAAGGACACCGAACTGTCCGCAAACGCCTGCACGCTGGCAAAGTCGCTGGCGGCGCCCACGGCGAGTAAGTCCGCCGCGGCGCGGTTGGGGTCCTGCATCCGCTTGTTCGGGCTCGTGTCCCCCAGGTCGAACGCCGCGACCAGCGGAAAAAGATTGCTCGACAACGAGCCGCCTTGGAAGCGGATCGTGATCTCGGGCTTCAGAACCGTGCTTTCGCTGGCGGGAAGCGTGATCGTTGGCGCCTCGCACTGAAAATCAGACGCGGCGCGGACATTGGCATAGATTGGCACATGGATCGTCTCCGAGCTGCTTATAAACCAAACCTGGCCGCTGGCCTCATAAAGAAAATGCCGGGGAAGGGGAGTCCCGGCGCCGATCGTATCTTCGGTGGTGGCGTCGGGCTGCAATTCGAAGCTCGCCGGATTCGCGCTCAATCGGACCGGCACCTCCGCTGAGCCGTTAGCCGGAACCATCACGCTGTTGGTGAGTGGTTGAAACTCGACGCCGGCTTGTTTGACCGAGTTGGAGAAGGCGATCTGAAAGGTCACCGCCGCGTTGCCGTGGTTGGAAAGCCGAATGCCCCGCGTCGCTTCATAGGGCGCCGCCAGGATGAGCGCCCCGAACGACAACCCCACCTGACCCGGGGCGTTTTCCGCGGCGGCGGTCACCGAGGTCTGCGCAGCCACCGCCACCTGGAGCCGGCCCGCGCCCATGCGCGACTCCGGATAAGGCGTGCCTTTGTCGTCCGTGACCGGTTTGGCGCTGTTCATCAGTGCGGCCTTGATGTGCTCGGCTTCCCACGCGAGATGCAACTGGCGCAGCAACGCCGCTGCACCGGCGACCGTTGGCGAAGCCATCGACGTGCCGGTCATGGCGATACCCTCATGACCCGACCCTGCCTTGGCGGAGATGATCCCGACACCGGGGGCGCTGATTTCGGGCTTCAACCCGCTGAGGGGCGAAGCCGGCCCGCGCGAACTGCTGTCATCCAGCGTGTCGAGGAATTCCGGGCGCTCGATTGTGGTCTTGGCGTCGAGACGCACATTGACCGTCTCGCCCAGTCGCGCTTTGAGCCGGGCGCCGTCGGCCTTCCCGATCATGCCTCCCGGTATGTTGATCCCCGCCGCATCGCCGCCCATGGCGAACGGGGCGGCCCCGAGGTTGTTGACCATGACCACAGCCAGGGCGCCGGCGCCTTGGGCCCGGAGGATCTTCTCAGCGAACAAGCACGTGCCCCGGTCGATCAAGGCGATGTTGCCCCGGAGCGCCTCCGCGTTCGCCGGCGGGTCGCAGCCAAGACCGGGTTGGACGTAAACGAGCCTGCCGCTGACCGGCCCCGAATTCGTCAGGGGCTTCGTGATAGCGCCCTCCACGAAATAGTACTTGCCGGCGATGGCGGCCGGGCTGGGCACTTCCAGTGCCTGGCCTTTTCCCTGGTCGATCGAGTTGGCCACCGAGATCGCGCGTTCCGCAACGCTCGGTGCGCCCACCGCGAAGAAGGTATTCCCGTCGTTGCCGGCGGAACAGACGATGATGCAGCCCAACTCGGCAAGACGGTTGACCGCGGCCACATCCGTGGCGTCGGGGTCGAGCGTGCCAAACTCGCCGCCCAGCGAGAGGTTGACGACCTCCAGATGGTCGTTGAGATCAAAATCGCCGTTGGGGTCCGCCGCCCATTCCAGGGCGTCAGTGACGAGCCCCGTTGAACCTTCGCAGCCGAACACTTTCAGCGCATACAACAAGGCTCGCGGCGCAACGCCCGGGCCGATGGCGAACTGGCTGAAGCTCATTTGGGCCGCGTACTCGCCGCCATAAGTCTGCCCATTGGTCATCACGCCAAACCCGGACACAATGCCTGCCACATGCGTGCCGTGACCATTGGCACTGCAATCGAGCGGATCGGGATCGGGAATCGGCGTCTCGTGGCCTGTGTCATCGGGATTGTAGGCGTCGCCGGCGAAATCAAAACCGCCCACCACTTTCGCGGTCGGGAACGTTCCCGGCTCAATCCGTGTGGGATCATTGGCGGCGAAGTCCTCCGCCTTGCCCGACCCGCCAAAGTCGGCATGCGTGTAGTCGATGCCGGAGTCGATGATACCGATGCGCACGCCGCGACCGTCGGCAGTGCCCGGCCAGGAGGACCACACCGACGGCGCGCCGACGAACGGCACACTCGTGGTCAGATGACGGCGATAGAGCGGCGCGCGCTCGACTCGCTTGACGCCCGGCAGCGCGGCTAATTGCGGCAGTCGGTCCTCGGCCACACGCACGCGGAGCGCGTTGGCCAAACGCAGGAACCGGCCCGTGACTTCGGCGCCCAGGGCCTGCAGTTGCCCCTGCATGGCCGCCTGCTGTCCCTGGAGTTGAACGGCACGGGCTTGCGTGCGCGAAGCTGCCCCTGCCAACGCCACGGCCGAGCGCGCGCCGGACGCCACCGTCGCGACTGGTTCGCCTTCCAACACGAGATAGACCGTCACGGGCCGAGACGCGGCGCCTCCACCCGCTGAAAACGGTTGGGCGGAAACCAGCGGCGTCATTTGCCAACAGGCCAGAGCGAGACCCAGGCTGGGCAGACACGGACTCAGTTTCATACACGGTTGGTGAGGTGCTTTGGGCTCGTCCGCAACTGTGCCAAGCATCAGTCAGACGCACGAACAACAGATCGAGATTGGCTTTTCGGAGCCTGTCGCCAGGCTACCCGGTCACAGGGTCACCTGAAAGCGAAATCTTGCATCGGAACGCCGGTGTCCTCGCCGCCGCGTCCGCGCTGGACGGTCACGATGGCGACACTCGCAGGGGTAGCGCCAACAACGTCACGCCAGGACCGCTTCGCCGCGGCTGCTTGGAACCGCCTTGCAAATCAGCCCGATTCTGCTACCCGGATTCCATGAACCCCGACCTCGCCCCTCCTCAGCCAGTATGCGCGCCGGACGCCTCAGCGGCCGTCGCCAGCCGATTCGATGCCGACGGTCTCTCGCGGCGAGCCGCCCTCAAATCCGTCCTCGCGGCGGCTGGATTGGTGGCCGTTGCCGGGCAGGCAGCGCCGTCTGAGCCTTCAGCCAAGCCGGACCCGCGCCGCGGTTCGCCGAAGCGCTACCCGATGAAGAAGTCGATCAACCTGTGGGCCTTTCCTTACCCGGACCGGATGTCGCTAAAAGAATGCCTCCAACTGGCAAAGGACGCCGGCTTTGAGGGGGTCGAACTGAACTACGACCTCGAGAACGACCTCTCGCCCAAGGCAGGCACGAGGGAGATCGAAGCCATCCGCAAGCTGACTGACCAGATCGGTATTGCCATCAGTGGCCTGTGCTCGTTCCTCTTCTGGCCATATCCGCTCACCAGTAACGACCCTGCCAAACGCGAGCGCGGACTGGAACTGGCCGGCAGGATCGCCCAAGCCGCGCACGATCTGGGGACCGACAACGTGCTGACGGTTCCCGGCGCCGTGCACATCCCCTGGCGCACCGACTACGAACCAGTGCCGAACGACCTCTGCGACAAGCGGGCGCGGGAGGCGGTCGGCAAGCTGGTGCCCACCGCGGAAAAGTTGGGCGTTTACCTCAACATCGAAAACATCTTCTTTAACGGCTACCTCATGACGCCGATGGAGATGAACGCATTCGTCGATAGCTTCGGCAGCGGGCATGTGCGCGTCCACTTCGACACCGGTAACATCATGCTCTTCCAACACCCGGAGCATTGGATCCCGATCCTGGGCAAGCGGATCAAGAACACCCACTTCAAGGAATTCACCAAGAAAGGCACCGACTCCTCGTTGGAATCGTTCCGTCCGCTGCTCGACGGCACCACCAACTGGCCGGCTGTAATGGAAGCCCTGGATCAGGTCGGCTACCGCGGCTACCTCACCTTCGAGTACTTCCACCCCTATCAGCACTACCCCGAGGCACTGATCTATCAGACTTCGGATTCGCTCGACCGGATGTTGGGGAGTGTAGGAGGGGTCAGTGTGTTAAACCGTTAAGCCGTGCAGCAGGCGCTTGAGGCGGATGACCTCCGGATCCAAGGCGGCAAGAAACTCGATCCGCAGCCTCCTTGGCACACCGGCGTCCTGGTCCCAGGTTCGCCCTGCGATGAAGCCACCTTCATCAGAGTTGACGTTTTAACACACTGACCCCTCAGAAGTATCAAATTCCCGTAGGTCACCTCCGTATGCCGACGGCCCACCCAGATCACCTGACGTTGAGGTTCGGGCGCCGCGCCCGTATCATCGGCATTGACCACCCCGTCAATGGTCGGCGCCGTGCTCACCGGCAGGGCGATCTGGCTCTTGGTAGGGTCGAGCACCTTCCGTCACGGGGGCTCAGTTGGCAGCGTGGCCGGGCCGCCTAATTTCAGGGCGCCAAAGACCTCAAACGCGCGCCCTCCGTCTGCCGCAATGTCTATTCGTTTTTGCAGCCCTGCACCGACCCCTCCGAAAACACGAAGAATGCAAAAAGAAGGCCGCGCACCGGCGCGGCCTGCTTCCGGGTGAGAAGGTCTTCTACTTTTGCAGCTTATAGAACTTCTGTGGTTTGGCGCTCGCTCCGGTGTTCGGCACGGTCAGTGGCGGAAGGCTGGTGGTCAGGTTCGTCCACGGGCCAATTACTGCGTCGGCCGACTGCAAGGTGCCGCCCCCAAACCAGTCGACAACCACCTGGGTGGTTACCGTGGCGGTGCCTTTCTTCGTGACGCCAGTGAAGAACGGCGGATTTGGCCCCGGAGCGGTTGAAGCGAAGTCCACCTTGATGCTGGGCAGACCGGCGGACTTGATCAGCACGTAGTCCACCTCAATCTGTCCCACGCCATCACTGCTGCAACCCGTGATCCCCGCGTAGCCACCGTGCGGCTTCGGAACCCCGGAATCAACCCATTTCATCAGCCAGTTAGTCGGTTCCGGCGTAACGCCGTCCGCTACCCAGACCTTGCCAAACACGGTGTTGGTGCCATCTGCTTTCAACTCCATCTTTAGACGCATCCAATACCAGGTGTTGTTCGTCCATGTGTTCGTCGGCGCTTTCGGACCCCAAGACCGGAGGTCGTCCAGGAATTTGAAGTGCTTGGTCGGCGTATCCTCCGTGTGGTTACGGATTTCCAGGTTCATACCGATCCAGGCATTCTTGTTAGCAACCGTATCTGTCAGAATGTTACTGCTGACGTTCACGGCGATACCGGCACGGGCAGGATCGCCGGTGCCGAAGTTGACAATCCGCAGGCGCGCGAGCACTTCATGCACGGTGTTGCTGGCGCCGGGTCCCATATACAACAGATGGTTCGGGTCACCGGAAGTCACAAAGACCTTCAACACCCCATCCGCCTGCACGTAGCGATCACCGCCCGGTCCCACGGCGACCCACTTCGGATCGCGTGTGGCTCCGGTGAAGTCATCCTGAAAGCCGTTGACGGTCTGACCCAGTTCCGGCGGATTGGGTGGGGCGGCGGCCGCGAAGATGATCTGGCCGGCGCCTCCGTGTGTAAGCCGGCCGTCCGCATCGATGGTCAAGGGGAAGTTCTCAGCCAGATACGCTTCGTCTTTCTGTTGCTCGGGCGTCAGAAGCGCCCAGGCATCCGGCGTCAGGCCTTTGTGGCGCTCCCGATTCGCCCAGAAATACTGGATCTCCAAGTCCTCGGTGCGCGTTTGGTCGCCATTGAGCCCGATACCATGCTTGTCGTCATCGTCTAAGCCGATGTTGAAGCCCATGACGTACCCGTTATCAAGTCTATTGGTCACTGCCGGATCTTCAAAAAACGTCTTCTTGAAACGAACTTCCATCTTCCAGCCCCCGGACACGTTCGTCCCCACGCCATAGACCTCGTCGTTAGGCCCGTACTTCCAGTCGTTCAGGGCCGAAGACCAAGTCTGGCCGTTGATCGTGCCCGTCGCATCGTCCCAGCGGGAGAACCGGCCCTCGTAATTCACATAGCAGTGGCCGCCGTACTTGTCATTGGAACTATCAGTGTTGACATCGAGACGGTCGTTGAGGGCGTCGATCACAATCTCGATCGAATCGTCTTTCCAGAAGTCGGCGTTCGGATCGTCCGAGTTGACCACATCGTCTTTGACGTCCACGCCCACGTAAAAGTAGTCGTCGTCATGGGCGAGCCAATAGGTGAAACTGGAATCCGCCGGCCCATCCCACACCCGGTCACCCGGGTAGTTGAGGATCCAGGCGTTCGTACCGGGCGTGACCGTGACCCCTGCGAAACCCCCGTATTCGGCACTGGACGGATTGGCATCGAGCTTGATCGAGCCGTTGGCTACCTTGGGAACCCGCAGCGTCGTATTCGTCACGTCGGACCAGGGTCCCGGGGATGTAGGATCAAAAGTCATGATGTCGAAAGGCTGTGACCAAACCCAACCCGACCCCAAAGTCACAGCACAACACGCGAGGAGCAGACCCCTCGCGAACACGTTCGCAGGTTTCATATGATGGATCAGTAGACGGCTGTTTGGTTTGTAGGAAGACACTGATAGGCTTATAATGGTCTGGCTCGGGTATGTCAAGTCCCCACTTGGCGCTAACTCACCAGTCGGACGTGCTCGCCGGCATTCGCCATCGCGAACAGAACTTCGACGATTTCCAACGCGAGCCGCTGCTGCTGTGGAAGCTCTCGCAACTCGGTCCCGGCTTGGCGGTCGGGGACGTCAACGGCGATGGCGCCGACGATCTCTATCTGAGCGGTGCCGCCGGATACACCGGTCAGCTCTGCATTCGGGAGGCCGGTGGCCGGTTCCGGGTCCGGCCCCAAGAATGCTTCGAGCGCGACCGGGCCAACGAGGATATGGGTGCACTCTTCTTCGACGCGGACGGCGACGGCGACTTGGACCTCTACGTTGTTTCCGGCGGCGTCGAATGCGGCCCAGGCGATCCTGTGTTGCGCGACCGTCTCTACCTCAACGACGGCAAAGGGAATTTCACAATGGCCTCGGACGAAGCTTGGCCAGACTTACGGGTCGCAGGCAGCGTCGTGGCCGCGGCGGACTTCGATCGCGACGGCGACCTCGACCTCTTCGTGGGCGGGCGCTTCACCTCCTTCAAGGACTTCGCCGACGCTTCGCTCGCCGAAATCTTCACCGCCCCACGGCTTCAAGCCGCCACGCGCTTTGTCGTCAATACGCTCGAATCCGGCGTGCTGCTAAACGACGGCCAGGGCCACTTTACGTTCCGGCCCCTGCCGCGACTCGCGCAAGTCGCGCCCGTCTTCGGCGTGACCCTTACCGACGTGGACGCCGACGGGCGGATGGACCTGTTCCTCGTCCAGAACTTTTTCAGCCCCCAGCCCGAAACCGGCCGCATGGACGGCGGGTTGAGTTTGCTGCTCCAAGGCAACGGCGACGGCACCTTCACACCCATCTGGCCGCGCGAAAGCGGCCTCGTCGTACCGGGCGACGCCAAGTCACTGGCTGTCACCGACCTCAACGGGGACGGCTGGCCGGATTTCGTGATCGGCATCAACGACGATGAACTGCGAACCTTCGAGAACCGCGCCCCGCGGCAGAATCGGCGGCTGAACATCGAACTACGCGGCAAGGCGGGAAACCCCACGGGGATTGGCGCCCGCGTGAGGCTCACGCTCGCAAGTGGCGCCGTGCGCGTCGGCGAACTCCACGCCGGCGGCGGGTACCTCTCGCAATCGACCCGCATATTGAGCTTCGGCCTCAGCCTCACGGATCGTCCAAGCCGCATCGACGTCCGTTGGCCCGATGGGCGCACAACCTCGGTGTCACCGGTCCCCGAACAAATGGCAATCAGAATCCCGGAGTGATCGGCTTGCTGCCGAATGCGCGGCGATTACCAACTGCGCAGAGCCCATGTGCCAGCCGAGGTGGCGAGGCGCTACTTCAATCCCGCGTTCCGCCATCCGCATTGCGCGTCTGATCAGAGCTTCCTCACATCGGCTGCTACTTCGGCACTGGCACGAACCTCTTCCTCATCCGCCGCAAACTCAGCGCCGTGAACGGCCCCCCTTTGAACACGATCTGCCTGTTCTGCCTTCATCGCTCACTTGCCGATAACTCGAACGATCGCCGTGGAACCGGGATGCTTGTCCCCACTGATCGGTTCGTAACGTGCTTTCCAGTAAGGCGGGGTGGTACTGAGCAGCGTTTTGAGGTTCGCCGGACCCACAGATCGACGCCGCAGGCGAAGACCTCCGGCGTGAACGCCAGCCCTGCTAGCGCACAATAGCCGCCGTAGGAGAAGCCGGAGATGGCAACTCTTTTCGGATCGGCGAAGCCTTCGCTGACGGCCCAGTTGACGGCGTCGATCAGATCGTCCTGCATCTTGCGCCCCCACTGTTTGTAACCAGCGCTACGAAACTTCTTGCCGTAGCCGGGCGAGCCTCTCGCCGCCGCTGGCAATGTCCCGTTCGATCACGGCGGCCGTGTCGCGGCCAACTGTGGATTTCAGTATCAGGCCCTTGCCGTCGGCCGTGAAATCGAGCACTCCGACGGTGTCATCGGGGCCCACTGTGAGTAGCGTCCGCCAGGGCGATTTCATGTCCTCACGCACGCGAATCTCTCGCCCTCCGTCGCGCGTGGTCGCCATCGCGGCTCGTACGCGAAAGTGCGAGTCGTACCCCCATTCATCCACATCGCCGGGATTCTAGGTATCGAGTGTAATGGCACCAGTCCTGAGGTTCACGCGATGAACGTCGAGCACCGACCGGTCGCGGAGGTTCATCGTCACCAGCACCTCGTCAGGAAAGTCCCTGTGCGTGCCCAGTAAGTTGGCTCGGACACCCTGAAACGGGGTCAAGTCGCGGACGTTGCCAGACTCAAGATCAATACCAAAAACGTGGAGATGCTCTTCACCGTCACTATCCTGATTCGAAAGAATCGTTCGGCCATTGGCCGCCAACGAGAAGTAATCAACGCCGCGCTTCTTGTCGGCGGTGACCATCTTATCGTCATTCTGGCCGATGGTCCTGACCCAGACCTGAAGGATGTTGTTGGTGTCCGGTGCGCTCCATGCCAAGCGTTTCCCGTCGGGGAAAAGTCGTGGTCGAGTGCGCTCCGGATTGCCGAAAAGTAGTTCCCGCGGGATGAGCGGGGGCAGATCCGCAACGGCGATTGACGTTGGAATAAGCCAAACAAGAAGTAACAGGCTGTGGCTCAGGCGAACCCTCGGCCCGTGCGTCGCACGCAGACAGGCGCTCCCGACCAGCCCTCCAACCGCACTCCGCAGCGTTTCCAGTATGGACTTGGCCGAACGCGGAACGTAGTGTTCCCTCCAGAATGTCCAGAGATTGCCAAACCTCCCCTGGAAGAACTCAGCGGAAAGGAACTGCTTCGATGAAGACTCAGACTGCTTGTTTATCCATGCTCGTGCTTGCGGTGTGGACACAGCCGGTGTCCGCGCAGTTGTCATCCGGAAATCCCCTGTCGGGATTGGAAAAACTCAAAGAGTCGGAGGCGATGCGGGCGTCGTCATCCGATCCGGATTGGAAGAACGGCAACGCCGACGCGCGGCCGATTGCCCCGGGCGGGACGTTGACACTGGCCCAACTCGAAGGTCCGGGCATCATCACGCATATCTGGTTCACGATCGCCCACGACGCGCCGTTCTATTCGCGGTTGCTCACGCTGCGCATGTATTGGGACGGCGAAACACACCCGAGCGTCGAGTGTCCGGTCGGCGACTTTTTCGGCATTGGGCACGGCGTCGATAAGTCGTTCGTCTCGCTGCCCCTCAAGGTTTCCTCGGACGGCCGCGGGCGGAATTGTTACTGGCCGATGCCGTTCCGGAAATCTGCGCGCCTCACAGTGACCAACGAGAGCGACAAGCGGTGCCACGCTTTCTACTACTACATCGACTGGCAGAAGCACAAGAAGCTGCCCAAGGACACCGCCTGTTTCCATGCAATGTATCGCCAGGAGTATCCGTGTGTGATGGGACGGAACTATCTGCTGGCCGACATCACGGGGCGCGGCCACTACGTCGGCACGATCCAGAGCGTCTATCACATGTCGCCGGGTTGGTATGGCGAGGGCGACGATTTCTTCTTCATCGACGGCGCCCAAGAGCCGCAATTGCGCGGCACGGGCACCGAGGACTATTTCTGCGACGGGTGGGGTTTCCGGCAGCAGGACGGACCGTTCTATGGCACGCCATTGTGGGAAGGATACAACACCGGCAACCGCAGCACAGCCTATCGCTGGCACATCCCTGACCCGGTGACGTTCCGGAAATCGCTCCGCGTCGAGATCGAGCACAAAGGCTCACAGACTTTCCCCGACGGTAAGGTGGACGGCTTCATCGAGCGCGACGACCTGATGTCATCGGTGGCGCTTTGGTATCAGACCGAGCCGCACAAGGCTTGGCCAGCGCTGCCGCCTGGCCCGGAGCGGCTGCCGTTCCGCGAGCAGACCTTGCTGGTGGGCTGGAAGGCGGTGGCGTCCGCCAAGCATTCGGAGCATCCGGTGCAGGTCCAGGAGGTCGGCGGTGTGACCGACAACAAGCAACTCTGGTTCACGCCCGCGGACGACCACGGCTGGGTCGAGGTCAACTTCAGCGTGCCGCAGGCGCAGACGGTGGAGTTGTGGCTGAAGATGGTGCACTCCCGGGATTACGGCATTTACCGGGTGAAGCTCGACGGCCAGGAACTGGGCATACTCAACCTCCAGAATCCCGACGTCACACCCACGCCGCATGGCCTCGGCACACACACGCTGTCGGCCGGCGAGCACACCTTGCGCTTCGAGTGTGCCGGCAAGTCGGACGCGTCCAAGGGATACTTCCTGGGCTTCGACGCGCTGGTGGCGCGCGTGCCGGTCTATGCGCGCCCGCCGGGCTTCGATCTGCGGAAGATCCAGGTCAAACAGTAGCGGGCCGAAGGGTACGCCATGGAGACCAGCCTTTCCCAGGAACCTCCCTCCAGCGGTAGGGCGAGACTCCCGTCGAGCCCTGACTTTCCTGGTGGCACGCGATTCCAGGACTCGACAGAGTCTCGCCCTGCCAAGAACCAAAAACGGTTCATGGGCCGTGCGCAGTTCAAAAAGGAACTGGGGGCTCTCCATGAACCGTTGGTGATTGGGTATGCAATCTTTTGTTGCAGGTGCAACAAAAGGTTGCGGCAGCAGGTTCATGGTCCCAATGCATGGTGGAAGAACCAAGGCGGCTTCCATGAACCGTCGAAGCTCAAGCTGTCTTTGGCTGGAGAACCAGATTGTACTTGCGGGCCAGTTTTTCGAGCAGACGTTGTTCAGTCTGAGCGACCTTCGCTTCATATTTCTTGAGGCCTTGCTCCACGTAAGCCATGCCCTGAACCATCAGACGCCAGAACAGTTCGGCCAGTTTGCGCGCCAACGCCAAGTTGGCCACCAACCCGCCCCGCCGGCCTTTGAGCCGCCGGTAAAAGCCGCCCAAGGCCTTGTCCACGCTGCGGCCGACGCTGCGGGCAATCACACAAAACAAACGCCCCGCCCGATTGCGCAAGCGCCGCTGGCTGCCTTTTCGTTTGCCCCTCTGCCGACTGCCCGGCGCCAACCCCAGCCACGCCGTGAAGTGCTTCTCGCTCTTCCAGTGCTGGCCCAGATCGGCGCCCACCTCGGCCAGCAACTGCAGCAACACGTAGTTGGCCACGCCCCGCAAGGTGGTCGGATCTTTGCCCCCACACAAACGCCACAACATCCGAAGAAGAGAACAGCGACTTCGCATTCGGCAAGGACCAGGTTTGTGACCGCCCGACGCGCAGGGAAATCCCACACTTGGATGTTCCCCACCGCATCGCCGAGAGCCAGCATTTGCCCATCGGGCGAAAAAGCCAGAGCGGCGACCCAGCCGCTATGCCCGGCCAGTCGCACTTCTGTGTCGGCCACCAAATCCCAGACATGGACCTCGTTGTCGCCGACACCGCACCCAGCCGCGAGAAGTCTGCTGTCGGGCGAGAAGGCCAACGCCGTGATCCCGTCCGCTCGCAGTGACACGGGGATCAGTTTCTGCTCCTGGCCGGTCGTCCTCTCCAGAAGCTGAATTTGCGGGTCGATGTCGCCAGCGGCCAGCCAGCGGCCATCGGGCGAGAACAGCACGCAGCCGTAGTGGTCGGACCAGACGGTGGCACTGGCGAAGTGGGTCTGGACTTGTTGCGGCTCCAGAGGTAGCGCCACATTGCCGGCAGGTCGCAGGACCACTCATCTCTCCGTCGAAAACCTCATCTCTAGAAAAGGTAAACCAGTCCGGTTGTTACACGGCCAAACGTGAAGAGGTAACCCGTTGACTCGCTCATAACCGCCAGTAGATGTCGCATTTCACCTGCGATCTCCCCAGGATCGGCCAGCGTGCCAGCCACTTCCTCGCGAAACAGCTCGCCGAAGCGCTGGCGCAACCGGTGAACAGCTACCCGGACGGCCCCTTCGGTCATCTTCAGTTCGGGTTGCCCACCGCCGCGCTTGAGCCGGCCCACCTTGTCGAGTTCGTCCCACAGCAGGTTCTTCAGCCCCGCAAGTAGAAACGAGCGGAACTTACCCTTCTGCGGATCGACGCGAGCCAGGTAATCCTTGGCCAGCAATCGGGCGAAGAATTCCTGTGTCAGGTCACGTGCCTGTTTGTTAACGAGGAGAGGGCCCATCGGTTCCACGTGCCATGCTTTCTGCCAGGGCTCAAAAGGCGGATGGAGGCGGGGGCTGTTTACGGCAACCCAGATCGCTTGGCGGGCGGCTGGTAACCGCGATGCCAGTAGAGCTGCCACAGCCCACGGAGTCCCCAGCAATCAACGCAAAGCGTGCCCGCGAAGAACCTGGTCCACCCAAGCCGCCTCTTCGGGCGGAAGCGGCGGATCGAGGTCGAGCCGGTAATTCAGGAGATGATACCGGCCCCGCTCATGGCATTGGTCAATCAAGGCCTGGAGGTCCACGACCACGTCGGCATCGCTCGGGCGCAACGGAACACGGATGGCCGGCAGGCGGTCGCGGAGGCGGATGGGATACACTTCATGCTCCGCGGGCCGCACCGCCCGAAAGACACACACACCGTAGCAGGCCCCCGCTCGACGCAAAACATTCCGAATGCCGTCCGGAAAGACCGGGGCGCCTTGCCGGATCAGGTCGATTTCCACAAGGTTCACCCCGCCGCTGATGAAGGTGCGACGTTTCCGACGGTACCGGTCCCGTTCCGCCGATTCGACTTTGTTGCTCGGACTGAGGACATCGAGCACGGTAATCAGCCGCCCGGTTGCGTCGTGAATCTCAATCCAGCGTTCGATCTCGTCGTCGAGGAAAACGCGGATCGGTTCGGTCGCGGGCATGACCGGCGGTGGGGTCGCCAAGGCGGTGCCGGTAGGTTCCTTCAGGGTCCAGGGTTCGCGGACCTGCGCGTCCGGGCGAAAGGTCGTCGCCGACTCGCCCGCGCCGATCGTGACGACTTCCTCCTCCGCTCCCGCGACCAAGTCCGCGGGGAGACGTTCCTGCAACGCATCGCGCAGATAGGCGATCAGGGACGTATGTGCATCCCGCCACCGTTGCTCGAAGAAGGGATTCAGCCGGGAACGGGTCAGTTCCGGAACGGGTCAGTTCCTGACTTTGTCATCTCTTGACGGCTTTCGGCTGCCGCCGCGCGCCATAGAGCAGCTTGGTCGCGTATTGCCGCGTGCCCAGCCCCAAACGCGCCGCGATCCAGGCCACGCTCAGCGTCGTCTCTGCCCGCAAACGCAGCGCCAACGCCACTTTCCGGGGATCGCTTTTGGGCAACCGGTCCAGCACCTTCCCCCGCCACCGGCCTCCCGGCAAGACCGCCGCAATGATCGCTTCCGCCCGCTCCTCCGCGCTTTCACGGCGTTCCTCCCCATAGTGGTTCGGCCCCATCCGCTCCCGCATCTGCGCCAGCAATCCCTTCCGGAACCGTTCCTCCCCCCAGCACCATCCCCGGCGAACCTCCCGGTAACCTTCAGGCTGCGGCTCGCCCCGCCGCATTTCCGTGAGCCGCTCGAAGTGCCGGCGGCCGCTGCCCGTGTCCCGCGGTATTCCCAATTCCCCCAACACCCGATCCACCCGCAGCCATGCGGGCCTCCGTCGCGGCGGGAGCAAGTACACCGGATAACTGCTCCAGCGATAGCGGCGCAGCGCTTGCTCCGCCCGGAGCAACTTGGCCCGCACCGGGTTCAAGTGGACGTATTCGGCCACCGTCCGCAGGTAGCCGTTGCCGCTCCCGTCCACGACCAACGATTTGTACCGCCCGGCAAACAAGTGTCCAAACTTTCGGTGGCGACGATTGAACCGGCCGGTGTAAGTCCCCAGCAGCCATTTCATGCCGGCGACCAGGTTGGGCTGGGGTGTCTCGACCACCAGATGGAAGTGGTTGCTCATAAGGCACCACGCATGAACCTGCCACGCCGTCTTGCGGCAGGCCTCCGCCAAGGTCCGGAGGAACGTCTCGCGATCGGCATCGTCGGCGAAGATCGGCTCTTGATGGTCCCCGCGGTTCATCACGTGGTAGATGGCCCCCGGGTACTCGATGCGCAACTTTCGCGCCATGCCACCGAGGGTCCAGTCAACCTCCAGAATTGTCAAGGTCAGGAACCGACCCCTTCACGACCCCTTCACGACCCCTTCATGGTCCCTACCTCCTCCGCGGCATCGAGGAACCAGTCGAGCTCTGCGAAGTCGGCGAAGCCGGGCTGGCGCATCTGAAACCACCGGCT
>Ga0315274_10005817_pt1 | contig 18018 bp, 11 predicted proteins | sample YL17G02_20_MG_FD_203700 | JGI IMG/M metagenome (GOLD analysis project Ga0315274, IMG submission 203700) | Sediment microbial communities from Yellowstone Lake, YNP, Wyoming, USA - YL17G02_20 | ecosystem: Environmental > Aquatic > Freshwater > Lake > Sediment | place: USA: Wyoming | collected...
GGGACCTTTGACGAGAAGGAAGATTCCACAACTGCCCACGACTTCTCGGGCTCGGCCGTTCCCATCCTTCTCAATTTCCATTTTCAGACGCCCCTCTCGCCCCGTTTTAATCTCATCGGCTACGCCGGGATCGGCTACTACATGGGCAAGTTCAATCATGACTACAACTACACCGCCAACTATGTGCTCACCTACACGAGTACCATCTATTGGAACCAGAAGGGTACGGTCGACGTTACCTACACCCAAAAAACGAAAGCGACCTGCAACAAGATCGGCTTCCAGGGCGGGGTGGGGCTCGAAATGCTGCTGACGCCGACGATCTCGGTCGGGCTCGAATTCACCGGCCGCATGGTCAATTTCAGCGACTGGAAAGGGGATTGGGAGTACGACTATTCCGGGCGGACCCGCTATTGGCATGAGTATCTGGGCTGGTACTCTGATACGACGACGAAATTCGACGACACGGAATCCGGGAGCCTCTGGTACTGGGATAGCCATTGGAGCTACAACAATAAGGACTACGCCTCCCTGGGCATTCGCGAGGAAAAGCCCTCGGGCTCGACCGTCAGCAATGTCCGGCCCGCCGGGATCAACCTGAACCGGATCGGCGCTCTCTTGTCGGTTCGTTTCCACTTCGATATCTGAGAACGGGGATCGGCCCCGCGCTTTTGGACAGATTGAGGGGCGGCCGCGGAGGCCGTCCCTTTTTTTTCCTTTTCCGGTAAACGGAAGGGCTTCGAGGAGGTTTCATGAACCAAGGCGTAAAGAATCCGGACGGGGAATGGTAAGATATTTTTCATGGTTATTTCCAAGGCGGGGGGACGCCTGGGCACAAAACCTGCAACTTTTTGGACTTGAAATACGTCTTACCTATCGGATGAAAGTTTGAAAGGAGTCTTGGGATGAAGAAGCTTATTCTCCTGTTGGTTGCGGTCGCCGTGTTTCTCTGCGCCCTCATTTTCTCCGCCCCTCAAACGGACGACCTCAGCGGCATTTGGACCGGGAAAACGGTCGTCCCCACGGGCGAGACCGACGATCTGACGATGATCCTGGAAAAAACGGCGGACGGCTACAAAGGGAAGATTTCGGACAGCCTGGGCCTGGTGACCGAGGCCGCGATCTACAGCTTCGTTTTCAAAGACAATAAAGTCACCTTGAGTTTCGCCATCAACGACGGGACCGAGATTGCGGTCGAGCTGACCCTAACCGAAGGCAAGCTGGTCGGCACTTGGAGCGATCCCGGCGGCGAGTCCGGAAGCCTGGAGCTCTCGAAGCAGAAATAGCCGGGTTCGAACGTAAGAACCCTGTTTAGATCCGGATAACCTTCTCCATTGGTCGTGGCCAAGAAATGACGGTTAGGGGCTTTTGGGAAAGCCGGAGGCCTTAATCTTACCGTCGTCCGTCCCGATCCGCTAAAAAATCACGGCGGCCAGGTAGATGAGGCTCAGCACCATGACGACGGTTGCCACGGCAGAGGACGCCCTGGAGCGCTTGTCGGCCTCGGAGAGGCTGTTGGCCTGGGTGGAACGCCGGATGATGAGCGGACACAGGACCAGGGCGTTCAAGGCCAGCGGGATGACCAGGAACCAGGACATCTCCAGCCATGGCTTGGCCTGTAAAATCTGGTGGAGGGCCGTCGTGAACCGCTCCCAGCCGGCCAGTTGTACAAGGCTCCTTTGGGCCGAGCGGTAGAGATCGAATCCGCGCGTCAGGAACAGCAGGGCGTCGCCGATAAAAAGGAGAATGACTCCCAGCCGGGCCGTATAGGCCAGGTGTTCCGGGCTTCGCTTTTTCATATCGCTCGACATCAGGCGGCTGTGGATCGAGCCGAAGGCGACGTAGATCAGGAAGCCGAAGTTGAGCCAGGCCGCGAACCGAAGCCAGGATGTGGGCGGGAGATAGAAGATCAGGTACAGGCAGGACAGGATGCCCAGGACGGGGAAGAGGTGATTGCGAAAAATGGAGAAACCGACGGCGGCCGCGGCCAGGACGATGATCTTGATCGTCGGCGACCCCGGGATGAAGAAGATCATGGCCACGGTCAGGGCGGCGAACATGATGCCGCTACACAGCCAGCCGCTCGGCACCTTGAAGGGCCGGGGTCTGTCCGGATCGGTCTTGCGCAGGACGATGATGCCGGCACAGACCAGGATGAAGGCGAACAGCGTGCCGATGTTGGTCAGGTCGACCATCTCGTCGATGCTGGCCACGGCCGCGAACACGGCCACGAAGACGCCGGTCAGAATGGTGGCCACATGGGGGGTCCGGAAGCGCTTGTGGACCCGGCTGAAGGTCTTGGGAAGGAGACCGTCCCGGGACATGCTGAAGAAGATGCGCGGCTGGCCCAGCTGGAAGATGAGCAGAACGGCCGTATGGGCGATGACCGAACCGAAAGCCACGATCCCGACCGCCCAGCCCAAATTGGGCGCCGCGTGCTGGAGGGCCATGGTCAGGGGCTCGGCCTGTTCGGTCGCCAGCTTGAGTTTGAGGTCGGGATGGGAGATCAGGCCGGTAAAGACGGCCGAGACGACGATGTAGAAGATCGTGCAGATGATGAGCGATCCGAGGATGCCGATCGGAAGGTCGCGTTTGGGGTTCCGCGTCTCCTCGGCCACGGTCGATACGGCGTCGAACCCGATATAGGCGAAAAAGACGATAGCCGCCCCGGCGCTGATGCCCGCCCAGCCGTTGGGCGCGAAGGGCGTCCAGTTGGCCGGCTTGACCCAATAAAAGCCGATGATGATGAAGAAGGTCAGGACGACGATTTTGATCCCGACCATGTAGGCGTTGAAACGGGCGCTCTCCCGGATGCCCCAGACCAGGATCAGGGTGATGACGGCCACGATCCCGACGGCCAGCAGGTTGAAAATGATGGGGACTCCGAAGACATGGGGGGCGTCGCGGTAGACGACTTTGACGCCCTCGGCGTCCACGATCCTGGCCGCGGTCCGGTAGTCCATCGACAGCCAGTCGGGGACGATGATGTTGAACCCTTTGAGGAATGTCTTGAAGTAGTTGGCCCAGGAGATGGCCACGGCGATATTGCCCACCGCATACTCGATGATCAAGTCCCAGCCGATGATCCAGGCCACCAGCTCGCCCAGCGTCGCGTAAGAGTAGGTGTAGGCCGACCCCGAGATGGGCACGATCGAGGTGAACTCGGCGTAGCAGAGGGCCGTGAAACTGCAAACAATGGCCGTGATGACGAAGGAGACCATCAGGGCCGGTCCGGCGCCCGGCCGGTAGGCGTCGCCGGCCGCGGCCGTCCCGATCGTGGCGAAGATGCCGGCTCCGATGATGGCGCCGATGCCGAACAGGATCAGCTGGAACGGCCCCAGGACGCGCTTGAGCTGATACTCGGGGCGTTCGGCGTCCTCCATGCATTGGTCCAGGGTTTTAGTCCGAAACAGCTTGCTCCTGGAAAAGATCTTGGATTTGGGGAAAGCCTCGCTCAGCGTCTTTTTCATCGTCTCTCCCTGCCCGAAATTCCCGATGGATTCCGCCGCGGATCCACGTCCGCTCAGATTAGGTACTATACGATAGATAAAAAAAGAAATAAATAAAAAAAACAGAGGATCCACACTGCCCCGCTTGGCCGCCTGCAGCGGGTTCATAATCCCGTCCGGGCTCCGGGGAGGGAATCCGGGGAGCCTCTAGAGTCGCTTGACTTCCTCAAAACAAAGTCATAGTCAGTCTTCTCTACAATTTACAGATTATCTCAGGGTATGCGGAGGTATACCAAATTATATGGAAATATACTGGGGATAGTCACAATTTGGTCACAATTGATTATCTCCTTGTCACGGGGAGCAGGAGTCTATCGTCTTTTGTCCAGTGCGTAAGGGTTTCTTAACCCGATTGGAGCATCGGGCAATCTTTTCGCGACTTTTCGCGGCGATTGACAGGGCCAACAGGCCGGAAATATAGTACCGATATGGAGAGGAGGGGAGGTTTATTGCCCGGAGCGGCCTTTCACCATACCCCGGAAAAAGCAATTTCCTATGTTTCCTTCGCCAAAAATATTTCTTTATTACCACCACCAGTTGCTGATAGCGAAATCGTGGGAATGACCGCTGTCGGTTGAAGTCGTGACCGTGACAGGCGTCGAACCGATAATGGAATCCAATTGCGCCTTCGTCATTCTAAAAGTATGGGTGTGGCCGGAAGAAGAAGAGGTATTCATAGTAAGTCCCTCCGCCGGGCGGGCCTGAATATCGGATTTCTTGAGGGTGACGGTATGAGCGTGGCCCTCTACGGTCGTCGATGTGAATGTTCTCGTTTCATCCGCCGGCTTGGTGGATTCTGAACTATTGCAGCTCGCCATAATCAAGACACTCATCCCAAGCAGGGCTGCGGGAAAAAACCATTTTAATAATTGTTTTCTTCTCATTCTTTTTTCTCCTTCTCCCGTATCGTCGCCGTCAAGAAGCATAAATCAGGGCTTGGAGCATGTCAAGGACGTCCCTTGACTTCGTTTCGCGGCCGGCATTATCATCGTCTCGAAACGGATGGTCTCGGCTGGGGACCCGGGCCCCAAGAGGCCAGGGAGGGTCCGATGAATCGCAGAACGTTCGTCAAGAGCGCGGTGACGGCTGTGCCGGCGCTTGCCGTGCTGGGAATGCCCAAGGTCAGCCTTGGACAGGATCTTCAGCCGATCACTCTGCTAAAGCCGGAGAAGGACGGCGGCAAGTCCCTGCTGGCCTCCATCCGGGAGCGAAGGACGGTCCGCGGCATCAGCCCGGATCCGCTTCCGCCGCAGACACTCTCGAATCTTCTTTGGGCGGCCTTCGGAGTGAACCGTCCTGATGGGATGATGCGGGGAAAGCCGGGAAGGACGGCCGCTTCGGCCAGCAACTCGCAGGAGATCGACCTTTACGTCGCCCTGCCTCAAGGCGTTTTCCTTTATGAGGCTGTCCCTCACCGGCTGGTCCCGATTGTCGCCGGAGATTTTCGGGCCAGGTCCGGCCGGCGGGACGCGGCGACGGCTCCCGTGAATATCTTCTACGTCGTGGATCTGGCGAAATATGTTGTCGAGGGACAGCCGGACAGAAACATCGGGGACCCGGAAGTCCAGAAGTCTTACTATTATGTCGCGACGGGCCTCATCGCCTCGAACATCTACTTGTTTGCCGCTTCGCAGGGTCTGGCGGCTTGGTTCCACAACTGCGATAAAGAGAACACGGCCAAAGAGTTCAGCCTGCGGCCCGAACAGCGCGTGCTGTTCGCCCAAACGGTGGGATATCCGGCGAAGAGTTGAAGCGGGCCGTATCCCCCATTTTCCGTGCCCATGCCCGGATGGATTTGCGTTCGATAAGATTTGATTTCCGGGGCTCTACTGCTTATGATAAGGGCCCTGACCGGCCGGCGCGCCCGTAGCTCAGTGGATAGAGCGATGGACTTCGAATCCAAAGGTCGGGGGTTCAAATCCCTCCGGGCGCGCTCCTTCCCATTCCACCTTCCAAGGGATCAATTCATCCACTGGGGATCTTTGTCGTCGACGCAGAGGGCCGTATCGATGAAAATGCTGGCGATGTTGGCTATGTTCTCTATGATCGGGGCGTAGGAAGAGAGCGCCAGCCGGGTGGCATCGACCGGGTTCCAGGGCGGCTCGTAATTCGGTAGAGTCTTCCGCATGCCGGCTCGTTCCGTGCTCCAAGCCGAATTCAGGTAGGGATGGCCTCCATCCCTCCAGCCCCTGATATTGTTGAGCTCGAGGACGATGAGAAAAGACAAAGGATAATCGTGGGCCGTATCCGACCCGAATCTCGAGATCCCGTAGTCTCCGTAGTTGATGAGGTGGCTGGCTTGGGACTCGCTTTTCGGCTGGGTTCCGACCGCGATATCCCGGAGGTCCTCGATCAGGCTGCGGGCGGTCGAGGGATTGTTGGCGCCGACAGCCGTCACCAGGGCGTCGAATTTCGTCTTGAGGCCGGCAAAAACGTAGATGAACTGGTTGAAATTCTGGCCGTTGTTGGCGAGCTGCTTGAGGAGGTCGTTGGCGTTGACGTCGTTCGCTGAAATGCCGATGACATCGGGGAGACGCTCGGCCCAATTCTGAGCTTTCCAGAGCGTGTCGATCAAGCTGAAGAACTCGGAGACAATCGGCTTGAGGTCGGTTTCGACGATGTTGAGAAGCTTGGCCGCGACCTTGAGAACCTTGTACTGGGTGTACTTTTCCGTGTTGCTCTCCAGGTACCAGCTGAGACGTTCGTCGGGTATGTCGCCGAAGATCCCAAGCGCGGCCATTCCGTAGTCAAGAATGGGCAGCAGGGCCGACTCCAGGGTCCAGGCGTCGATCTGGGCGAGGAGGAAGGACTTGGCTTTATCCGCGTAGCCGAACACGCTTGTCTGGTTCCGGAGCGGGTAGAGGAGAGCGATCCTGCGGGCCTCTTTCTCGTATCCCTTCCAGTCCTTGGGGAAGACCCAGACCAGGGTCTCCTTGTCGCCGATTTTGACCTTGAACGATTCCGGCTTAGCGACCTTGCTCGTCTCGCACTTGACGCCCCACTGTTCTTTTTTGAGATAGGGGAAGACGATCGAACCGGAACCGTCCGTGGAACCGGATCCCAGCAGGACGCCGCTCGAGTAGAAAACCTGGGTGAACCATCCTTTCTCGCAAGTCGTGAAATAGAACTCGGTCAGGCCGTCCTCGAGGATGACGATGTTGTCGCTGGCCGCGCTCAGGCCGTGGCTGGTCGTTTTGCCCTTGAGCAGAATACCGGCCGGATACGGCTCGACCGGCGTGAACTTTCCCCAGGTCCTGTTGTCGGGGCCTTCGTCGTCGGCCAGCCATTGATCGGGGACGAAGACCCATTCCTCTTTCGTCGCGGAATTAGTGATCTTGACGCCCTGGATGTACCAGCCGGGTTTTTCCGGGAGGTTGTCGTGCCTGAGGATCATGTGGTCGACCTCATCCAGGCTCCACTGATCCTTGATCACGAAGGTGTTCGTCTGACCTCGCTCGAACATATCCGTGCTCTTGGCGGATTCGTAATCTGGGCTTAAGAACATGTCTCCGCTGGCGTAGCGTTGACCGTTCGCGTCCTCTTTCCCGTAAAGGGCTATGAAAACGTTGGCGTTGGTCCCGGCATCCTCGACGTCTCCTGTCAGGACTTCAATCGTGTAATCCGCCTTCGTCCCGGAGGCGAAGGCGGGCGGGATGCCCTTAGTGCGCACAACATTGCCGACGACGACCTGTTTGGTGACGCTCGCTTCGCGCCCTTTGCTGTCGACGACCGTCAGGCCGACCGTCCATGAATTGGCGCTCGCATATTGGTGCCAGGTCTTAGCCGAGGTCCCCGTTTTCCCGTCGCCGAACGTCCAATCATAGCGCTTGATCGTCGCGCCCTCCGAGGCCTTGGAGATCGTGGCGTCGAACAGGACACGCGGGCTTCCTTCGGAGGGCGGAGGCAGGAGCTTGAAATCGGCGACCGGGGTGAGAGAGTCCGTAAGCCCGCCCGTCCCGGACGTCGTGATTTGGGTCTGGATTTCGCCCGTCAGGGCGGAGTAAGCCGGATCGTTCGTTTCAACCCTCAGCTCCTCGGACTCGGGATCGAACCTCTGAACTCCCATGGGCAGGTTGACGACATCGACCTTTTTCGGGTCGCCGGGATCGGCGATGCTCAGGATCCGCGGGTAACGGCCGGCCGGAAGGTTGGCGATCCCCCCGCCGGGCGCGATCCGGGCCAGGACGAGGTCGTAGTGCATCTCCGTCCAGCGCACGACCATGTGGAAGCCGGGATCGGGATGGGCGAAGGAGTTGGACGCTCCGGCCAGGATCAGGCCTCCGTCGGCCGTCAAGGCCGCAGCGTTTCCCATCTCGTTGCAGTATTCGGACTCGGCCGTCGACAGCTTCTTCTTTCCGATCGAGCGGATCCACTGAAGAGCGCCGTTGCCGCTCATCTTGGCGGCCAGGACGTTGTTGTTCAGGTAGGTGTCGGAGGCGCCGAATTCGGTCGACGTCCCGACCAGATAGAAATCCTCGCCCACGGCTTTCACGACGTTGACGGCGCTGAATCCGCCGTGGGCCGGGCTGTGAACCCGCTCAATCCACTTGAAACCGCTCGCGTCCGGATTCATCCGGGCGAGGAGGGCGGCGGGCGCGCTGTAGGTTGACCAGGAGAGGTCGTAGATTCCGCTGAAGATGATATCGCCGTTGGCTGCCAGGCCGAGGCTGCGGTAGTGCAGAAGCTTGCCTATATCAGGGCGTTCTTTGAGACCGCGCTGGTATGGTTGATGAAACACGGTCCAGGCCCAGAGGACCGCGCCCGTTTTGGGATTGAGCCCGGCGATGGCTTTGGGCTCGCTGCCGATGATCCAGGCCCCGGTCGGGGATACCAGGAGAGAAGGCTGTTCGCAGGGCCGGAGGCCGGGATAGTTCCGGGCCCAAACGATCTTGCCGGCGGAATCGATGCGGGCCGCGAAGATGGAGGCGAGCTTTTGGGCTTTGGACGGCGGCATGTACACGCCGACGACGGCGAATCCGCGGTCGCCGAGCGATATCAGGTTCTTGAGGAGGAAGGAGGAGACCCCCTTGGCGCCCGGCGATCCGGCCGGTCTGAGTTCGAGGCCTTCGAGCGGCCTGCCGTTCTTGTCGATGTGAAGGACCACGGAACCGAAGGCGACGAGCGCGCCGCCGTCGTTGAGCGGCGCCAGCACGGCCCATCCGCATTGGTCCCTGGGGAAGGTCGGAGTTCCCGGAGCCCGGCCTTTGGGAGGGGCGTACTCTTTGTACCAAAGGATGGAGCCGGCCGGATCGATCTTCAGGACGGCCAGGTTCACAGGATGGTCGGCGTAGGCCTTGACATAGCCGGCGACAAGGAAGTTGCCGTCGGCGGCGGCGACAACGGATGTCCCGACCAGATAGCCGGCCATGAAAGACGTTCCCTTGAGGACCTGCATTTCTTCGGCTTTGACGCCGTAAACACGGAGCCAGCCGGCCTGGCCGGCGTCCTGCCCTCCCGCGGCGGCGGGGAGGAGAGAGAGCGCGGCCAGGGCGGCCGCCGTCCGGAGGGAAAAATGAAAAGAGGCCTGGCTCATAAGCTCCTCCTTAGAGTGTCCCGTCCTTCATTTTGACACCAGGATAAACCCGACGTCCCGGCGCTGTCAATTGGAGTCGGAGCTGACCGTCGAACAGTTTTCAACTTTCGTATTATTGCCGCTATTTATATGAGGCGAATAGGCCGTCCTCAGGCCCCCGTAGCGGAGGGGGGCTCTGTACCTAAGTACAGTGGGAACCGACGTACTCACGGAGCCTTAACAATAATTTATGATAGGGAATTCTTGAAACAAATGGTAGGCTACGTGAGTAAGGGGTTCGGGGGCAGAGGACGGCTTGTTCGCCGTAAGCCGGATAATTAACGCTTCAGAGCCGGCGCGGATAGCGGAGATCCTTGAGGGTCAGCCGGAATTCGGTCCCGTCGCTCCGATCGATCTCGATCCGCCCCTCGAGCTGTTCGCTGAGCAGCGTGATGAGCTGCATCCCCATCGTTTGGGAGACTTCGATCGAAAAGCCGTCGGGGAGACCGACGCCGTTGTCCTTGACCGCAAGAAGGAAGCTGTCTCCGGCCAGGCGCTTGAGCCGGATCGAAATCTCTCCCGGCCGGTTCTTGGGGAAGGCGTGTTTGAAGGCGTTCGAGACGAGCTCGTTAATGATCAGCCCGCAGGGGACGGCCGTTTGGATGTCGAAAAAGAGGTCCTCCAGGTCGAAATGGACTTTGATCCGATCTTCCTGAATCTGCTGGGAGACGACCAGATGGGCGACCAGGCTGTGAATATAATTGCTGAAAGCGACCTGGGAGAGGTCCCGGGATTGATAGAGCTTTTCGTGGACGAGGGCCATGGACTTGATCCGGCGTTGACTCTCCCGGAGGACCTCGCTGAGGGCGGGGTCGTTGATAAACTGCTTCTGAAGGCTGAGGAGGCTGGAGACAACCTGCATGTTGTTCTTGACGCGATGATGAACCTCTTTGAGGAGGATCTCCTTTTCGAGGAGGGCTGTCCGGAGCGCCCGCTCTTTCCGCTTCCGGTCGGTGATGTCGCGGACGATGCTCTGGACGCAGAGGGGCCGTCCCTCGCCGTCGCGGATCAGGGCGACGTTGATCTCGACCGGGAACTCCGTCCCGTCTTTCTTCCGGAAGGTCCTTTCGTAGAGGGGAAAGGTTTGGCCTTCGATCAATCCCTGAAGCTTATGATCCGCTTCGGCGTGCTCCCCGGGTGCGACTATGTCGTGGGTCGTTTTACCGACGAGATCCTCGGTGTCGTACCCGGTCATATCCGCGGCTTTTTTATTGATGCGGATGTGGACTCCGTTGAGGTCGATCAGGAAGACCGCGTCGTTGGCATGCTCGAACAGGGAACGGAACCGCTCTTCGCTGTCCCTAAGGGCGTCTTCGGTCTGTCTCCTCGCGGTCATGTTCCGGCTGACGCCCACCAGGCCGAGGCCGCGTTTGTCAGGATCGATCAGGGGGGTCTTGATCGTCTCGTAGACGATCTCGCGGCCGTCCGGGCCGGTCATCCGTTCCTCGAAGCGAAGGGTCCGGCCGCTCTTCAGGACGGCTTCGTCGCTCCGGCGGCAGGATTCCGCCAAGTCGAGGGGAAGGAACTCTTCGTCCTTCTTGCCCTGGATCTCACTCCGGCCGAGGCCGAAAGCCCGTTCGAAAGCGGCGTTGACGAGGAGATTTCGGCGATCGAGATCCTTGAAATAAACGATATCCGAAATGGCCTCGATCATGCTTAGGAACTGGGCGTTCCGCTCCTCAAGAAACCGCTCGGTCTCCTTCCGCTTGGCGGTGTCTGGGGGGCTTTCCTTAATATCGTCGAGTGGCGGGCGAAGGAGGGGTGATTCGGCGGGGGAGGTCTTTTCGTCTTTCATCGTTGCCGGGTTGCCAAGTCCGATTTTATTATAGCGGTGGGATTCAGTCTGGACAATCGTCTTTGGGGGGGATTCAGCGATTAGTCCCCTAAAAGCCGAATTCAGAGCCGGCCTGTAAAGGCCCTTTACATCAGATATCCGGAATTCCCGGGACACGATACCGAATCCAGAGATTCGGTTCATGTCCCGGAATTCCTCGCCCACTTCGATCGGAAATTTTGGGGCAAATTCCATTGGGGCGAATGATTTTATCGAGATGATATAATAGTTCATGGATAACAGGAGGAAACAGTGAGAAGACGCGAATTCGTGGGACAGGCGAGCTGCGGGCTGGCGACGTTCTTGGCCGCTTCCGGCCTTCCGGCCGGGGCTCAGACCGCGGGGCAGACGAACAGTCCGGAAAAGCCGGTCGTCCTTCCGCCCCGGAAATTCTACCGGATCGACCTCGAGATCTTTGAAGCGCGCCCGGACACCTGGTGTCACAAAAAGGGGGACACGTTCCGCTACCCGCAGGATTGGGGCAAGATTTGCCCCTGGTTGAGGGGCAGCCTCAACGATTTCGTCCGGATTCTTGAGTCGGGCGGGACGCTGTCCTGGAGATACGAAGGAACGCCCTACGAGAAAGTTATAGATCCCGACGGCGTCACGACGGAATATGTGCGATGTCCGGATCCGACCGCCAATCTGGTCGTCAAGATCATCAGGACCCGGGTCGAACCCCCGGCGCCGAAAAAAAGCGACTAAATATTCGGACCTTCACCCGCAGATAACCGGAGACGCCCCTTCTGTCCCGCTTTTATCTTGACAGGCCGACGGCGCGGATGGTATCAATGGGCGTAACGAGGAGAAGGAAATCCGGCCGCGCAGGAGAGAGGAGTGTTTGATAAGACCCATAACGAGATCGTCAACCAGATCGTCGATGTCTTCATGCGGGAATTCGGGAGCCGGGAGGGGATGGTCTTGGTCCGGACGCCGGGCCGGGTCAACCTGATCGGAGAGCATACGGACTACAACGAGGGCTATGTCTTTCCGACGACCATCAACAGGGCCGTCTATATCGCCCTAAGGCCGAGGGAAGACCTCGGCTGTGGCTATTATTCGCTCAACTTCCAGGAGAAAGCGTCCTGGGAACTCACGGACATCCGGCGGACCGAGGGGCACCACTGGTCGAATTACCTCAAGGGCGTCATGAAGGTCCTCGGCGAGGCCGGGGTCGATTTCAAGGGGAGCGAGGGCGTCGTCTTCGGCGACGTCCCGATCGCCTCGGGCCTCAGCTCCTCAGCGGCCATCGAAGTCGCCGCCGCCTTCGGCCTGGATAAAGCGTTCGGGCTCGGGCTCGACCCGGTCCGGATGAGCCTGCTGGCCCAGAAGGCCGAGAACGCCTTCGTCGGCGTCAACTGCGGGATCATGGATCAATTCGTCTGCCGGCTGGGGCGGAAAAACCACGCCCTGTTCCTGGACTGCCGGAGCTTGGCTTACGAGAACGTGCCCCTCCGTCTGGCCAAGCACGGACTGCTGATCGTGGACACCAAGGTCAAACGCGAGCTGGCCCAGTCCGCCTACAACCAAAGGCGGGCCGAATGCGACGAAGCCGTCCGTTTCTTCCAGAGCAAGGTTCCCTCGGTCAAAGCCCTCCGCGACGTCGATCCGGAGATGTTCGGCAGATACCGGGACGGCCTTCCCGAGACGGTCCGGCGGCGGGCCGCCCATGTCGTCTCCGAGGACGACCGCGTCCTCGAAGCCGTCAAGGCCCTCAAGGCCGACGACTTGGAAAAGGTGGGGCGGCTGTTCTTCGAATCCCACCGGAGCCTCAAGGAGGACTACGAGGTCAGCGCCGCCGAGCTCGATTTCGTGGTCGAGACGGCTCGGGCTTCCGGCGCGAGCGGGGCCCGGCTGACCGGGGCGGGCTTCGGCGGCTGCGCCGTGGTCCTGGCCCGCAAGGATATCCTGGACGGGCTGAGCCAGGACATCGAGGTCCATTACGTCCGCAAGTTCGGCAAGGCGCCCGGCATCATCGCCCTGGCCGAGAATTTCGAGACGGAAGTCATCGCTCCTTAGTTCTCCGTTTTTGCGGCGAGATTGCCGCCTGAAAACGGAAGTTCAATTGAAACTGTTTGACGGTCAGTTCCCAAGGGGTTGACATGCCCGGGCCTATTCTATATTATTACTATAGAATCTATAGAAAATGGAGGAATTAGAATGAATGTGTTGAATAAATCTCCGTTGGCAGCCCTGGCTTTGGCCCTGATTCTCGGCGGAGCGTTCGGGCCGGGTGAGGCTCAAGCGATCGACAAGATTCTGTCCGTCTCTCCGACCGCCCTCAAGCCGGCTGATTTTGCGAACGAGGCCCTGCCCTGGGTGTCCAACGCGGACGCCTTTTATTTCGCCAATAACCTGTCGGCCCCGGTCAATTCTTACGCCTACGTTCCCTTGAACCTGCCCCAGGGAGCCCGGGTCAAAAGCCTGACCGTCCATTACACGGACAACGCCTGCGGCGTCAACCAGGAGCTGGTGGTGACTCTGATGCGCCATGAGCCGGCGACCGGCAAGACCCAGGCCATGGCCTGGACCACGACCGAGGGCGTTCCCTGCGTCATCGACCGCCGCATCGTCGAAGACAAGACGGTTATCAACTCCATCGTCAACAACGCCCGCTATTCGTATGCCCTCTATGTCATTTTTTACGACGGGATCGACCGGTTCCGCTTCCACGGCGCCGTGATCGTTTACCAGTGATGTCATCGTTCGGCGAGTCGATGATGATGGCCGTCCCTAAGAAAGCCCTTTCCCTCCTTGTCGGAACGCTCCTTCTGTCCGCCGCCGTCCCGGGCGGTTCCGGTGCGGCGGCCGAGCTTCAGGTCCTGTCCGTATCGCCGGCCGCCCTCAGGCCGGCGTCCCGCGCCGATGCCGACTTGGAGTGGTTCGGGACCCAGAAGGAGTTCTATTTCCACAACATCGATTTCGACAACCGCTACGATCGGGAATGCTATGCGTCGCTTTATCTTCCCCACCGGGCGCGGATCAAGTCCCTGGTTGTGACCTATATGGACCGGGGCTGCGCCCAGGCCCAGGACATTTGGGTAACTCTGGTTCGTCACAAGCTGTCGAGCGGGCTGGTCCAGAAAATGGCCGAAGTCTCCAGCCGGGGTCTCGAGATCGATTCCGCGCGCAAAACGCTCGAGGACGCGACGATCGACCACGGCCTCGTCGACAACCGCCTCTACTCCTACAGCCTCCTCGTTAGGTTCAACACCATCAAGCGCGACCGGGTCCGCTTCCACGGCGCCAAGATCCTCTTCGAATAACCTGAATTCTATTGTATTACTGTTAGGATCCCTCTCCTTAACGGCGCCCGGCCCTTGCGGGGAACGGGCGCCGTTTTCTTTTCCCCGTTTGCCGCGGTCGGCCGGCTTGGATTATGATGCCCGTGACATGGAAACGGCGGGTCTCTATATCCACTTCCCGTTCTGCCGGAGCAAATGCCCTTACTGCCATTTCGCCAGCGATCTCTGGGACGAAGCGAAGGCGAGCGCCTGGCGGGACGGGATCGCCGGGGAAGCGGGCCTCTACGGCGGATTGGATTTGAAGTTCGATTCGCTTTATCTGGGAGGAGGCACGCCGTCCCTGTTGAGCGGGGACGATGTCGCCGGGCTGGCCGGGGTTCTCGGGGCCGCCCTGAGGACGGATTTCCGGGAATTCACGCTCGAGGCCAATCCGGGCCGGCTCGATCCGCTCGTCCTGCGGGGCTGGAAAGCCGCCGGAGTCACCAGGCTCAGCCTCGGGGTCCAATCCTTCGATGACCGCGTCCTCAAGACTTTGGGCCGGGAGCATTCGGCCGCCGAGTCCATCCGCTTCTATCAGGCCTGCCGCGAGGCCGGCTTCGACAACGTCAACTTCGACTTCATGATCGGCGTCCCGGGCGAGGGAGGGGGCCGGGCGGCCGAAATACTGGAACGGATCGGCCGCCTTGTTCCCGACCATGTCTCCGTCTATATTCTCGAGGAGGTCGAGGGGCTTCCCTTCGATGCCGTCATGCGCGGGAACCCGCCCGACGACGACGCGGTCGCGGCCGACTACGAGGAGATCGGACGAGGCCTATCCGGGCTCGGATACGAGCATTATGAGATCTCCAATTTCTGCCGGCCCGGCCGGCGTTGCTTCCACAACCTCAAATACTGGCGGTATGAGCCGTTTCTCGGGCTCGGCCCTTCGGCCTGCTCTCACCTCGGGAACAGGCGCTGGTGCAACCGGAAGGATGTCGACCTCTGGGGGCGGGCCCTGGCCGACGGCGGCGATCCGAAGGATGAAGTCTTGATCCTCGATCCCGACCGCCAAGCCGCCGAGGCCGTCATTTTCGGGCTCAGGCTCAGGGAAGGGATTCGCCCCTCGGAGATCCGGGAACGATTCGGCCTTGATATCCTTGAACGCTACCGGGAAGAGATCGGGGAGCTGGCGGACGAGGGATGGCTTAGGTTCGAGGAAGATCGCATCTCGATCTCCGAAGAACGCCGGCTCCTATCCAACCGCGTTTTTTCCGCATTTGTTTGAAATCAAAGAGGTGAACATGAAGCGGCCCCAATGGTCCCCCCGGGAGGTGGCCGCACAAGCCGGCGCACTCTACAAGTCCAAGGCCGATCCGGCCAAAGCGGCCCAAGCCCAAAAATACTTCAAGGACCGCGTCAAGCTGTTCGGGCTTTCTTCCTCCGATGCACGGGCCATCGCGGCCGATCTTTACAAGGAAATCAAAGGCCGCTGGACGGCGGCCGAGGCCGTCGAATTCTGCGACCTCGTCTTTCCCCGGCCCGAGCTCGAGTTCAAGGGGTTGGGGGCCCTCATGCTCATCCGCTTCAAGAAGTTCTATCCCAAGAGTTTGTTCGTCAGGATCAAGGGCTGGCTGGCCGCCGATTATCTCGACAACTGGGCTTCGGTCGACGTCCTCTGCCCGGACGCGGTCGGGGCGCTTCTCGTCGCCTATCCCGAGCTGGTAAGGGACATCAAGGCCTGGGCCGTCCATCCCAATCTCTGGGTCCGGCGGGCCTCCCTCGTCTCGTTCATCAAGCTCGCCAAGCGCCCCGAATTCAGAGCGGCCGCCTATGAGATGGCCCGCGCTCATTTCAACTCCCGGGACGACCTGATCCACAAGGCCGCAGGCTGGCTCCTTCGCGAAACCGGCAAGCGGGATATGGCCGCGCTCGAGGCTTTCCTGCTCGAACACGGGCCCCGGATTCCCCGGACGACCCTCCGCTACGCCATCGAGCGATTCCCCCCGGACAAGCGCCGCGCCCTCCTCCTGAAGACAAAAAAATGAAGGGCAGCTTCTTGGGCCTGGAGATCCGCAGTCGCAGTCAGGTCAGCTGAATCGTCAGCCCGATGAAACTTTCACGGAAACGGAGATGCTATCCTTTACGGGTTGCACGATTGTCCATGATACTTTTTTTTGCTATAGTGAAGCTCCTCATGCATACAGGAGGTATCATGAAACACAAGCTCGTCCTTATAGTTATTCTTATTTCGGCACTGGCAGGCGCGGCCTTGGCTCAAGCCCAGGATCCGGCCTCGGAAGCGCGGCTCCTTCGCTTTCCGACGGTATCCGCGGATCAGATCGCTTTCAGCTATGCCGGGGACCTCTACATCGTTCCCCTGGCCGGCGGGGTCGCCCGCAAGATCACCAGCCACCCCGGCTATGAGGCGTTCGCCCGCTTTTCACCGGACGGGAAATGGATCGCCTTCACCGGCGAATACGACGGGAACCGGGAAGTCTACCTTATTCCGGCCGGCGGCGGCGTTCCCAAACGTCTGACCTTCACTCCCGTCCTGACCCGGGACGACATCTCGGACCGGATGGGCCCCAACAACCTCGTCATGGGCTGGACCCACGATTCGAAAAAGGTCGTCTTCCGCTCCCGGATGAGGGAATGGAACGACTTCAACGGCCAGCTCTACCTCGTCCCGGTCGAGGGCGGAACGCCCGAGCAGCTTCCCCTGCCGCGGGGGGGCTTCTGCTCCTTCGCCCCCGACGACGGCAAGCTCGCCTATAACCGCATCTTCCGGGAGTTCCGGACCTGGAAACGCTACCGGGGCGGCATGGCCGACGACGTCTGGATCTACGATTTCAAGGCCAAAACCGTCGAGAACATCACCGACAATCCCGCCCTCGACATCATCCCGATGTGGTCGGGGAACAGAATCTATTTCCTGTCCGACCGGGACGAGGCGCGGCGGATGAACCTCTATGTCTACGACCTGGCCGCGAAAGCGACCAGGAAGTTGACAAGTTTCACGGACTTCGACATCAAGTTTCCCTCGCTCGGGCCCAAGTCGATCGTATTCGAGAACGGCGGTTTCATCCACCGTTTCGACTTGGCCGTCGAGAAAACCGAGAAGATCCCGGTCGTCATCGCCGACGATATGCTGACGGGCAGGGTCAGACTCCTCAAAGTCGGCGACCGGGTCACAAACTTTGAGATCGCGCCCGACGGCAAGCGCGCCCTGTTCGGCGCCCGGGGCGACATCTTCACCGTCCCGGCCAAATACGGCAACACCCGGAATCTGACGGCGACGCCGGGCGTCCACGAGCGCGACTCCAAGTGGTCGCCGGACGGGAAATGGATCGCTTATCTCTCGGACCGGAGCGGCGGCGACGAGGTCTGGATCATGCCCCAGGACGGCTCCGGCCCCGCTCAGCAGCTCACCACGAACGCCGATACCTACAAATATCAGATCCTCTGGTCGCCCGACAGCAAGAAAATCCTTTGGGCCGACAAGAAGCTCCGGCTCCTTTATGTCGATGTCCAGACCAAGCAGGTCGTCGAGGTCGACAAGGCCGAGCGCTGGGAGTTCAACGAGTGCGCCTGGTCGCCGGACAGCCGCTGGATCGTCTACACGCGGCCCATGCCCGAGCCGATGAACAGAATCTATCTCTATGCCCTCGACTCCAAGGCGAAGATCGAGGCGACCGACGGCTGGTACAATTCCGGGAGCCCGGCTTTCTCCTCGGACGGCAAGTACGTCGTGTTCGTTTCCGACCGCGATTACAATCCCATCTTCAGCCAGACCGAGTGGAACCATGCCTATCTCTCCATGTCCCGGGTTTATCTTTTATCGCTGGCCAAAGAGACCAAGTCGCCCTTCGAACCCAAGAG
>Ga0315274_10005818_pt1 | contig 18016 bp, 48 predicted proteins | sample YL17G02_20_MG_FD_203700 | JGI IMG/M metagenome (GOLD analysis project Ga0315274, IMG submission 203700) | Sediment microbial communities from Yellowstone Lake, YNP, Wyoming, USA - YL17G02_20 | ecosystem: Environmental > Aquatic > Freshwater > Lake > Sediment | place: USA: Wyoming | collected...
AGGAGATTTCGGAGAAAGTATTATTTGGGGTTTGGATAATATGTCTAATAGATTTGGAACTGATGGATTATTAACTATCCATGATAATACAATCTTTAAATTTGATTGCTATAAAAAGAATAATTGGGGAGATGCTAATTATCCTTATGGAGTTTCTGAATTAAATATTTATTTCTTTAATGATACTAATACAACTACTCTATCTAAAATGACTATCTATACTGATATAACTTTCTCTAATTTATATTCAGGAGGTAATTATATATTTTTATCTGAATACAATTCTCAATATTGTAGCAATACTTTATCTACTATAACTATCAATATGAAAGATTTATTAAATGACGCTATTGCCGATAACTATACATCATATTCTATTGATTATATGGATAAAGAATTATACGCAGTTGAATTTACTTTTAATGGCGCTTGTGTTGGTAGTTGCGCAACCTATTATGATGAAATGAATTTAGATAATATACAATTATTAAATCTTAATGCTACTGAAAATGAACTGCCTTATTTTAATGTTAGTGTTGATACAAATAACTTTTGCGTAGATAGTAATTTTGATATATCAAAACAAAAAATATTTTTTAATTTAACATTTGATATATTTGATAAAGAGGGAGATACTATTTATTACGCAACTGAATTATCCACAGAGAACTTTCCTACTTATCTTACATTCAATAGAGAAAACCCTAAAGTTTGTAGAAGTGGATTTAATATTCCTATCCCTCAATATTGCGGTAGCCCTGATGGTTGTTTTGGAGTTTCTAATTTTGTATTGTTCCCTAATTTTAAATGGAATTGTAAAGATGTTAGATATTTGCCTAGTATCTCTGTTAGCGGACAATCAGGATATTTTGATAAACAAACTGATAGATGTAAAGTAGATATGTATGAATTAAATACATCTAATATCTATATTGATAATTGGGTTAGTTTTGATGGATTAAGTATTCCTATGCTTATCATTCCCTCTAATTGTAAAGGAACAAAAGAAGTAGTTATAAATCTACAAGAAAATTATAATAATTTTTTTGCTAATGTAAAAATGTATTATATAAAAATTCCTTTAAATGAATTTAATATTACTTTCTATCAACAAAGTTTCTCTGATTTACTCCCTATAAAAGAAAGATTTAGATTTAAAATAATAAATACTACTACTATGAGAATTGCGAATGTTAATAATGCTACAATAGGATTTATGAATATTCCACAAACAGAAACAGAGGGATTATCTACTTTTGTAGGATTGATGAATTTAAATTTTTTATATGATTATGAAACAGATATTTATAATTTAACAATATCAAATGGATATCAAAATTATTCTTTTGGGAATTTATCAACTCCATTACCAAGTGCTTTTAATTTTCCTATAAGATGGATTGGAGTATCAACTTCAAATGTTTCTACATTAAATCCCATTTATATTGAGGAACTTGTTTATGGAGGATTTAATATCAATCCTGTATGGACTACGCAAAAACCTAATAATCTTTCAGTTATAAGTTTTGGCAGTAATCAAATGAATATTTATGTTACTGATGATAAACATATTAATTCAGGAGAATTAAAGGTAAAAACTCTTTCTTTTTTTGTTACTGATAGTGAAATATGCTTACAAAGATTAAAAGACGTAGAGGAAAAGTTAGATGGTAGTTATCAAAATATAAATCAATTAACAGGAATACCTTACTACTTTGATGTGTTAAGATATATTATTCAATTTCCTTATAGATTAGCTAATCATTTTGGTTTTGTTGAAATGATACAGGGAGGCAGTATTATTTTCCTTATTGCGTTCTTATGGAGGCATTATAACGAAACACAAAATTTAAGTTCATCAGTAATCCTTACTTTCGGAGAGGCATTAATACTTAATTTCATGAGATTAATTTATATTGATATATTTATATTAATGTCATTCTTTTTTTCGCTATTCATGGCAAAAGAAATAACTCCTGCCGATACCACAGAACATACTGAAATAAAATATATTGTTAGATGGTATGCTATATTTACTATGATAATAATAGCAACTCAACTTACTACACAGGCAGATATAGGATTTAAAAATTTTAATTATGGATTTGAACAAAAAGATAGTAATACATTTATAAATTTTTTATTTAATGGAACTGCTTTCATTTTAAATCTCATAACATTCACAATCGTAGGAGTAGCAAATAATTATATAACTGCTATAATGATAGCAATTATTAATGTTTTCCTATGGCTAACTAGAATAATACTATTGTTAGAATTGGTAGGATTAGCAAAGAAAATTATTCCTTTCTTTTAAAGCGAACAAAGTTCGCATACGAAAGAAAAGGATAAGAGGGTAAAATGACAAAACAAAATAATCAAAAGAAACTAGATAAATTGTTTGATAAAAATAATAAGTTATTCCTTAAATTAGGGAATACATCATCAGAAAAAAAGAAAGAGTTAATCAGGAAACAAATATCAATAAATCAAAAGAAAGAGGAAAAGTTATTGAAAATGATTAGGTTTTCATAATGGTAGGAAATATCAGGAGGCAGGGCAGATATTCAGTTAAAAGGAGATTGGCAGATAAATTAACTGAAAAACAAATCGGAAAAATAGATATGAGAACTAATTATGATGAATATACTAAACAATTTAAAAAGAATATGAGATTAAGCATAAATGAATTGAAAAGGTTTTCATGAAAGAAAAAAATATTGTTATATTATTAGGATTGTTTGTGTGTTTCATACTAGCTTTATCTATGGCAAATGCCGATTTAACTGATAATTTAGAGAATTATTATTTTTGTAATGATACAAATGATTTTTTTGGAAATAATAATTTTTTAACAAACACTACAACAGGGCAAGATAGTAATTCGTTAAACCCTTATAGCTGTTTTATGCCTCAATATGTTTATAATGTAGTTGATACATGGTTAGAATATCCTTATTATAATAATGGTATTTTTCATAGTAATTATAATATTTCCTCACAATATTTTATTAATTTTTGGATTTATTTATATGAAACTCCATCTGAAAATGGTTATTATTTAATTACGAATGAAAATAAGACAAATCAGTTAAATATATTTTTAAAATTAAATCAGAATTTAAGTTTAACCTATATGATAGAAACAACTGATAACAAATATTATTATACAACTGATTTTAATTTAAATTTAAGTGAATGGTATATGTTAAGTATAGCGTATGCTGGAAGTGACGCTGTTTTTTCATATTTTATAAACTCTAATAATTTTTATTCTAAATTTATAAATTCTAATTCTTGTAGTGGGAATTTATGTGATTTAAATGATGGTAGCTATTATTTTATTTATGCGCCTACTAATAATATGTTAATAGATGAAATAGGATTATGGAAATCTAATATACAAGATAGTTTAAATGTAGATATTAATTTATTATACAATAATGGAACAGGGTTTTTTTATCCTTTTATATTTCCGATAATACCTCCACAAAATATAACACAAAATCAATCTCAAATACCATCTGATATTTCATCTAGCATTAATAATTTTGGATATATGATATTGTTTATATTCTGTATGATTGGATTTATTGCTAATTATAAATATAAGATTGCTAGATTACAATTACTATTGCTAATCTTTTTTGTAGGATTGGCTACTCAGTTTAAAACCGATTTTATTATGAATTGGTTTTGTTTGCTTATGGCAGTATTCAGTATGCTTATGTGGTTTTCATATATACAAAATGAAAATTTAAAAAAGAAAAAGGAGTTATATTAAAATGAAAAAAATAATCTTATATTTATTGCTTGTAATTTTTTTAGGCAATTTCGTTAATGCTACTATTATTTCTGATAGTATGTATTTAAGTATAAACGAAACATTATTTTATAATAGTGGTTGTAATTTTTTAGGAGATTGTGGAGGGATTTTATCTTGTAATGGAAATAATATAAAATCTTATGATTTAAGTAGTTTTGGTTTTAATTCTAATGATAACTTCAATTTAACTTTTGATTTATCTTATACTAATCCTGCGCAACTTACGAAATGGATTTTATATGATGGAATAGATTATAATAGTTCTGATGTATTTGGGATTTTTGTTGAAAATGGAAAAAATTTAAATGGAGAGGCAAATATAAGTATTCCTAAATATTCAACTCAAAATAATAATAGTGGGTGGGGTAAATACAATTTAATACATAATGAAAGTGGATATTATATAATACAAGATGATATCTTATTAATTAGTGGAAATGATACTCCTACAAATGAATTAAATTATTTTTATTTCGGAGGAGGCAGTTATTCATGTATGTATAATTGGAAATTAGAATATGTTTCTACAATACTCCCTGAAACCCCTGAAACTTCACAATTCACAGGAGTTCCTGCGCTATTGTTAGGAATGTTCGTGCTGTTTGGATTAACTACTCTGTTTGTATGGAGTATAAATAAATTCAGAAATAAAAAGATGAATGTTATAGAATTTGTTGTTACAATAGCAGGAGGATTAATCGGTATCTTGATATTAAAAGGGATAATTGATAGCTTGATTTAATAGGAGGATAAAATGCCTACAAAAAAATTAATTAAATCGTTCATGGCAGATGAAAAGAAAGCAAATAAAGAATATAAACATCTAGGAATGAAGTATAAAGATAAAAAGTTCTTTGAGTTTGCCCATGATGAACAAAGACATTATAACTATTGGAAATTATTAAATAAAAAAAGATTTAGTTAAAAAAAGGAGGAAAAAAGAAAATGGCAAAACAATATTATAAAACCAAAACATATATACGAAATGTAAAACTGAAACATGGAGAGGAAAAGGGAGAGTTTGTATTCCCTAAAACTTTCAAGAAAGCAGGAATGAAATTAAAACATTCAGAATTGCTATCGTATAATAAAAGAACTAAAAAAGCGAAAATTAAATATGAATTCGTAGATGAAAAATACTTCGCATGAAATCATACATATTTTTTGTAGGAAAGGGTAAAAATAAATATGTAGATACTCTTTATGCTAAAAATATGAATGACGCAAAGAAAAAGATTAGAAATGATTTAGGTATAAAAAGAATATCAAAAAACATAATTATAAAAGAATGGAGTTAATAAAAAGGAGGGAAAAAGAAAATGGTATATTATAGAACACAAGTTAAGGTAAAAGATAATATTGATAATGTAGTTAGAACATATAAATCATCTAACACATTTGAAACTAAATCAAAAGCAAAAAAGAATTTAATGAAAACTAAAAAAGCGTTTGGCAAAGATTATGTTAGTGGTAAAATTATAACTGCTAAAAAGTTTTCATAGTTAAAAAGGAGGGAAAAAGAAAATGTATTCAAAAAAGTCTTACATAGAAATCGGCAATATCCTAGCAGAAACTAACGCAAACGAAACGCAAATAAATAAGTTTGTGGATAAGTTTTCAAACGATAACCCTAGATTTGATGAAAAACGATTTAGAGAGTTCATAGAAAAACAAAAGAAAACTTTTGCTAGTGTTGATAGGTTTTCATAAAGGAGGGATATCAAAATTGTAAAAAATCATAGAATATATAAAGGATTTGAATTATATATTGGAGATGTAGGATATTATAACAATAAACATCATTACCATTATGTATTATCAAAAGGTAAATATAATTATGATAGCGAAAATGAATATCAATCAAAAAGAATAGCGTTAAGAAATGCTAAAGAAAGAATTAATAAACTTAAAAAAACTATGAGTATTAAAAATTTCAGTTAAGGAGGATATCATGAGAACTAAAAAATACAAATCTATTTGGGTATTGAAAGGTAATTATGGTTATGGATATGAGGATTTAACCGCAGAGGAAAGTAGAACAGAAATAAGAAAGAGATTAAAAGAATATAGAGAGAATGAGGGAGGAAACTATAAAATAGTTCGCAGGAGAGAATTAATCAATCCTGATAAATTTTCATAATAGTAAAATCGTTGTGAATTCGCAGAATTCACTATGGGTAATAAATGAATGATACATTTAATTTTGAGGAAATTGTAATAGGGAATGGTTGTTCGCTTAAATTAGAAACTATCATCAGAGAAAGTTGTAAGGCATGGGAGGGAATTACTTTCCTATCCCATAATTTATATATCAAACTCATTCTAGTTTGGTTTGTGATTGGCATGATTGCGTATGTTTATAATCCAAAAATGAAACTAGATTTTGATTGGCATGTAGGCAGATTTACTATCCCTGTTATTCATGTTGATACTTTTTACATCTATTTCATTCAGGAAATTATTGTGTTTGTTTTGATAGCGAAAATAATTAATGCGTTCTACATTAACTTTTTCATCATACAGAAAAAAAGTTTGATGGATTTTATTAATATGATTATGAAATAAACAGGAGGGAAAAGAATGACAGATAAATATTATAATCAGATGATAGACAGGAAAAACGAAACAACAATAGATTATTCTCCTATTGAAACTGATATCAATATCCAAAGTGATAATGAATTGGAGAAACTGAAACAATTTGAAATGCCTCCTCCTCCAAAATTAGATGAACATAAATCTAAAAAAATTAATCCATTAAAGAAAGGAGTTATTGAAAAAGATGTTGTTGTGATGGATAATAAGAAAATGACTTTAAATGTTAAATATGTTGAGGATAAAAGATTTAGAACTAGATTATCAAAATTTCTAGCAGGAAACTTTGATGGGTATATCATCAAAGAAGTCATAGATGGGAATTATAAGTTATTGAGAGTAAATGGCATGAAAGATATTTACAAAGAGAAAAATAGCTCTACTTATCTCTATAAAATCATGGGATTATTGGATAATAAACCTTTCTTTCTTATGAAAAGGAATGTGCCGATATCTGTTAATGAAAAAACTACATCTACTTTGGGATATAAAGATTGCGTGGATTTGTGTTACGATACAAAAGCGTTTTATACTTATCTAGATTATATAGCATTAAAAAATCTTGCTACGAAAGGAGAGGGATTTGATTTCGGAGAATGGTTTGGGAAAAATTGGTGGATTGTCTTAATCGTAGCAGTATTAGCAGGATTTTTATTTTTCACAGATATAGGAAAACAATTATTAGCGCAAATCGTAGTAATTAAACCTACTCCGAAACCTTAATGTGAGGTAAGAAAAAATGATAAAACTAAAAACTATATTTCAAATAGGAATTTCATTATTTATTATTTTTTTAACGCTATCTGTTTTTTATCTCTGTGGATTTATTAAAGGATATACTAGCAATAACACGAAACACGAATTTATTTTTGGATTAAACGCAGATACACAGATGATAATGGATAGTTTTAATAACATGACTTATAGATTATCTCCTAGTAATCATAGTTGTTTAGAGGGTTGTTATTATCTGTGGAATAGGTATAAACCATCTGAAACTACTATTATGATTAATGGGATTACACAATACGATTGCGATAAATATTGTAAATTAGAGGTATAAAAAATGATACACAGAAAATATAGTTGTAGATATTGTAATGAAAAATGTTTTAATAAAGAAATGATGAAAAGGCATGTATATAATAAACATGAGAAAATGCTTTTTTCAACTGATTATCAATAAGGAAAAACACATGGTAGAAGTTCCACAACAAATAAAAGAGTATGAGGAGGAAAAGGCAAAGGGTTTTGTAGATTTCGGCAATAACCTTTTTTCAGATTTCCAAATAAAAAGAAATACTTTCGTATTGCCTCAAGAAAGCGCAATATTAGCAGTATTGTTTTCGTTAGGCAGAATACAGGATAATTTCAGATTAAAATATCTAGGAGATTTAGATGAAAGATGGAAACAGAAATGTAATCTAACTATTATCATGGAGGATAATTTAGGATTAAGAAGTTCTATTAAAGGTTGGAGAAGTGAGCAAACTAAAAATATTTTAGAGGCAGGAAAGATTGAACAAACAATCAATCAACCTCAAAATCCTATGGGTAGTGTAATGGGTAGAGGGCGTATTTAATAAAATGGATTTCGCAAGAATAGGATATAAAGTTTTAAGGAGATTGGTAGAAATCATTTTAATAATCATAGGCATAATAATATTTCCATTCCTACAAATCTACGATACGATATTTAATCCATACAAAAAATAAAATGATGATGTGCGATAATATACTGATTGTAACTAAAAATAATAGAGTAATAACATGTCAAGACTTATATAGTTATGACATTATCCCATATAACGATATTGAATGTAGCGAATGTGGAATGAGATATTATGGAGTTAAGAAATGATAAAAAGGATTGATGGAGTTTTGAAAGTTAGTAAAATAGGATTTATTGATAAATGTTCATCATTATTGTTACACAATTTCAAAGATTTTAATTCAGATACTAAATGTATTGCTTGTAAAAAAAGTGTAAAAGAAGTGATAGATGATGAAAGTTAGAAAAAGTAATGTAGAACTATCAGATTTGCTTTATCTGAAAGATATTTGGAGATTGAGAGGTATAGTTGAGATAATAGAATTCCCTAACCATATCGCAATACCTTATAATGACATAGTAAAATTTTATGAAATATGTTCCCTGCCTAACTATCCTTTCCCTGTGTATAATTGTTATCTAGCTGTTCTAAAAAAAGATTATATAGGAGGTAATATAAAATGATAGAAAGATATTTAAATCCAAGAGAAAGAAAAGATATTGAAAAAGTGTTTAATGATATCTTTGATGAAAAAACAGAAAAGCAAAAAATAAGAAATGATTATAATATCATTACAAGCGTTCATGGTATATTAGTTGTTATATCTTTTACACTTTTAATAATAGGAATAATCAATAAAAATATAGAATGTATTGTTTTCTCTTATGCTATTTTATTTTTATGCTTGATATTTTGTGAATGGTATAACAATAAAAATCTAGAGATGTATAAAAAATTTAAGGAGGAATTAAACAAATGAAAACTAAAAATAAACCAATAAAAATGTATTCGGCAAAAGAAGTTTTAAATGCTATTGATAAAATTTATAAGTTAAGAGATTTGAAAAAACAAATATATCAGGAAACTATTTGGTTTTGGGTATTTATTATTTTGATAACTATAACTTCTGTTATGGCATTTAACATAGATAATATTTGGTGTGTAAGAATATATTTTACTCTTTCAATAGTTATGATAATATTAGATTGTTACATATACAATAAAGAAAATAAATTAGAGGATAACTATAAAAAATTGGGAGGCAATACAGATGAACTATAAAAATAAAGCAGTATTAACCTTATCACATGATATAGAGGAACTTACTATAACTATGAAATATAAGTTCATCAATAAAAAAGATTTTGAACATGAACTATTAGTTATCAGGAGAGGAATTAATAAATGATAATAGATGATTATGAATTTTTTGATTTCTTGCTTATGGTAGAGGATAGAATAAGGTTTTGTTATAGTGATGAATGTAAATCGTGTAACGAATTTGTAAAAGTGTTTCAGGAGTATAAGAAAACATGTATAACGAACTTAACGCATTAAGTATAGAACTATATTTAGGAGAGGTTAGAAGTGGTAAAACTTTATCTATGGTAGCAGATACTTATAATGACATATTAAAAAATAATCTGAAAGATATTCTGATATTCGCAAACTTTCATTTAAACCCAAAATATTTTTCTAACACGCAATTAATCAAGAAAGAGGATTTGATAGAGTATCATAAAAACCAATTAGAATTTAAAAGATGTATATTCCTCATAGACGAACTCCAAACGTGGCTTGATAATCGTGAATTTATGAAACGTGGTAACAAAGCGATTGGCTATTTCATGGGACAGATGGGCAAAAGAGGAAACGTGTTGAGAGGAACTGCGCATGATTACTCAACAATAGATATCAGAGGGAGATTGTATGCGCAGAAATTAACTTATGTGTTTAAAGGATTGATGGTAAATGGAGTTTGGAAACAGATGTTAAATGTCAATCGTAATTTAAGTGAGGAGGAAAACGAAAGAATGTATGTTCAAAAAGTTACTTACATAAAAAAGTTAATCAAAACATCTTTCCTCCCTGAATTCAGATATGTAAAACTACCTCCTGAATATATACATGGAGTAGAATTTTATGATATGTATGATACAGAGGAATTAATTTAATGAAAGCTAATAAAAAAGTTAATAAAGTTTTTTGGATATTTCTTGCTTTCTATGTCTATTTTGTAATTCCTAAATTCCTGATGGATAAACTATCATTATTTTTCAATCTTAATTTAGGTTTATCAAAAATTTTTGGATTGATGTATCTAGGAATTTTTTTATTAAAGACTTCCGATATGAAAAGATTTTACAAAGAAAACAATTTAGCGAAATATGATGAACGATAACGATTTCATTTTGATTTTCATATTACTTTTCCTCTCTATATTTGCAATCCTGTTTGGATATGTAATCTCAAAGTATATGTTCCAACATATAGATTAAAATATATAGATTGCGCTACCATACTCTTTAAAAATGTGTTTCACTTCCACTATACCATGCTATTACAAAAACCATTCAAGACAAACATATTTTATTTCATCAAAGATTTAGAATTTTGTTTTAGATTTACTGATTTGTATAAAAAAGGTTATGCGCTTTCTACTATTAATGATTATTTGATTTATCTAAAAGAAAGAGAACTTATTATCCAAATTAATTTTCCAAATAATAAAAGGGAAAAGTCAATCCAATTAACAGAGAAAGGAAAAAAGTTATTAAAATTAATAAAAGAAATAGATATCATGCTATCAGTTGTTAAAACACAGGAGGTAAAACAAAATGGTAGAGAAAAAGCAGATAGAAAAGCAGTATGAGGATTTGATGGCAGAGAAAGTCAAATCCATAGAGGAGGGAAAGTATGAGGGAACAATAATAGACATTCAAAGGGATTTGTCTAACTATGACTATACTAGATATGTAGTCAAAGTTGAGAAGTTAAATCTTGATATGAATGTAAGTTTCCCTACTAGGATAACCTACTCTGATGACGAAAAGAGAACATGTAGTAGCGAACATGCGAAATTCCTAGATAGAATGGGAATAAAGTTAGAAATCGGAGAAAGCGCAAAAAGGATAACTGAATTGATGGGTAAAAAGATATCCTTTTTAGTAGCAAACAAAAAAACCGAAAGAGGAACTTTCGCAGAAATCGTAAAAGATACGATAAAATTAACAAAGTAAAATGAAATTTTTTTTCATTTTATTTTTTATTTCTTTATTTCTTTTATCTAGTTGTTCCTATTCAAAATCTATTTATCTTAACAACAATACTTATAGTTCATGCTTATTAGAATGTAAATTTTTAATGGAAAATAAATATTATTGTTTATCAACTACTATTAATTATAATTCTTTTTATGAAAATCTTAATTTACAAAATATATCTTGCGAATGTATAATGCTAGATTGTTATGGGAGGGAAAAATGAGATTGTGTAGAAAATGTGATAAAGAAACTGATACTGATTATTCATTAAGAAGTTCTTGTGGAGTAGATTATCTATGCGATGATTGCGCTAGATTTTTGTTTGGATATATAAGAGGTTATAACAAATGAATGAGGCAACCACCTATACATATATAATTCATACGAAATCAGATGAACTATATTGTGGAAAAACTAATAATGTAAATAAGAGATTTAGTGAGCATAAGAAAGAGAGATATCCTAAATGGTTTGGCATGAGAAAAGATAGAAAGGAATTTATTGAAATCCTTTTATTCAAAAATGATTATGAAAAAGAAATCAAAAGAGCAGGAGTTAAGTTTATTTATAATTTAACAAAAAATAAGGTGGTTGCCTCATGAAAAAAGTAAAGCATGTGATAACAGAAACGAATGATTATTCTATTTCTATTTTCATGATTTTATTAGCTAATTTTCTTTTAGGAGTATTTATGTCATTATGTAGTGTAACACTATATTTCTTTTTAATGGAAATTTTCCATATCAATCATGATATAGTAGTAATCTTTTCCACGATATTATTTTGTTGTGGAATGTTCTATGGTAATGTATCTTTTTATAATAATAAAATTTATAATCCTATCGTTTCTGAAGTTGTGGAACATGAAATAATTGAAACAGGGAGGGATAGAAAATGAGCAATACTTTTGAAAGGATAATCAAATCAAGACGCAGGAAACCATTTGAAAGATATTTACGATTTTGCGATAAATGCGCAATATTATTTTACGCAACATCAAAGTATAGTCAAGTTTGCGATAAGTGTAATAAACGATATCGGAAAGGATTTAAAAAAATTGATAAGGAAAAAAGAGTTGATTAAATAATGGCATGGGAATATTGGATTGTTGATAATGATTTTGAAATTGAAACTCCTCTTGTTATGTGTAATAACGAAAGATTAAGAGATAAAATATTTTTTTTAATGAGAGATATATTAGATATAGATTGCGCAAGAATAAAAAAAGAGTTGATATACAAATGAATACAAGCATAGACAAAATAAAAGAAAGGTATATGAAAGAATATTTTAAAAGATATAAACATAGGAATAATTGTAAAAGATGGGATAAAGGAATTTCCTGTATAGAATGTGGTTTTGGATTAGGTAAATTGTATGAGGATATTTTTTATGAGGATTTTAACGATATATTTATGAAATGTAGATTTAAAAAAGGTTTTGGAAAATGAACAAGCCGAAAGAATGTTGTGATAATTGTAAAGATTTTAATTATAAAGAAAAGAAACCATATTGTAATAGTCCATCTTGTAAATGTCATAGTCCTAAAAAAGAGTATATAGAGAAGCAGAAAGTCCTTACTGCTTTAAATTTTTATTTGCCTTATCACGATATAAGAGAAATGATAATTAAAGAATTGGAATTAAAAAAATGAACGCAGATGATTTTAAAGGATATGTAGAAAATGTTACAAAGGAACAATTATCGCAGATGAAACCTTTTATCAAATGCGATAATGTTAAATGTTATAATGAGGCAGTATTGGAACATACAGGGATAGATGTTAAACTATGCGTAGATTGCGCAGAGAAGTTTAATCATAGCAAGAATTTTATTTACTTTGATAAACAAAAAGAAAAAGTAAGAGAATATAAAAAATGGTTGTAACTCCCATAGCGAACAAAGTTCGCAAAGAATTCATAGAGAAAAAATGTTATTGTGAATTACCTTTTCACGATAAGGATTGTGAATGTAAATGTCATATATCTTTATTTATTGCTATCATAGATAGTTATATTGATGTATTAAAAGATTTAAAAAAAGAAAAAGAAAGAGAATTAAAAGAATTAAATGAGGTTATGAAAAAATGAATACTGATTTAAATAATCTAAAAACGTGCGTAAATTGTGGTTGTGTATTTGAGCAAATGAAAGATAGAACATTTTTTACAAAAGAAATACATGTTGATAAAACATTTTTATACAAAAAATATCATTTAAAATGTCCTGCTTGTAAATACAAAACTGAAATTTATTAATAAAAAATGAACTATAAAAAAATCTGCGAAAACGAAAAGTGTAGGCAAGAATTTTTTACTGATATCCCTAATAAAAGATGTTGTTGCGATTTATGTTATCATCAATACCAATATAAAAAATATCATCATTCTTATAAAGTTGCGCAGGATAAGAAAAGGATATTGAATTTGATGGAAAGTGAAAAGCAGAAAAGCATGAAAGCAGATGATTTATTAATTTATTTAGGATTGCGTTAGTTGCTAATTCGCTATGGGAGTAAGAATGATATACGATTTCACAAAACTAACAAAGTTTATTTTATTATACAATTTCATAGATTACATAGGAACTAAATTAGGAATTTATTATTGGGGTATTGATATGGAGTTAAACCCATATTTCAAATATATCTTTTCACTAAATAATATTTATATAGAAATATTTTTTAAATTCTTTATCATGTTGCCATTTATATTATTACTAGAAAAACTTTTGTTCAAAGAATACAATAGTTTCAAAGGCATTTCATTATATAATAAAACATTAATAATAATTATTGTTTCTGTATTTGTTTTTATCAACACAATCCATTTAAGTAATATGTTAGTAATAGTGATATTTGAAGTATTTAATCTACATCTGTAATTTTTTTAACGATATAGGCATACATTTATAAAGGGTAAATCACTTTATCCTCTATATGAAAATAAATAAGCTAGTTGCTAACGCAACTAGAAAACTACAATTTCCGATATGTAGTGAATGTGGAAAAAGGCATTATAAGAAAGCAAATAAGAAATGCGAATTTAAATTGTGATTAAAAGACTAATGCTTACGCATTAGGAAACATCAGGAGGAAAAAAGAACATGGAATACACAATAAGTCAAATGTTAAGAACATCAATCAATAGCAGAGGCAACACTATATTAGTTTTCAAAGGAGAGAGGCAATAAAAATGGAAATAAAAAAAATGTATTGTTCTAATTGTAAAATAGAACAAGAAACATATGTAAGAAAAGATAATAATGTTTTATCTTGCGTAAAATGTAATCAACCACATTTAGATAAAAGAATTAAATATGAGAAAATCATATTTAAAAAATAAAAAAGGAGGAATGATTACACATGAACAAGAAAGATTATCAATTATTCGCAGAGGTAGTTTCAAAAATCGCAGATGAAACGCAGAGGGAGGGCATGATTGTTTTTTTATCTCCCATCTTTAGCAGGGATAACGATAGGTATAGTGAGGATAGGTTTAGAGAGTTCATAGACAGGAGGATTAAAGGAGAGAGTTTGAAAGGATTGAATGTCAATCCTAAATATTTATATCAATAAAAAAACAAAAGAGGTAAAATAAAAATGAAAACTAGAAAAGAATTAGAAACAGAATTATTTGATTTAACAAAAAAACATAAAGATTGGGAAATCCTCATAAGTTTTATAAGTAATAGTGAAATAATAAGACTTATAGAGGATATGAAAGAATACAATAAAGATATGTATGATGATATAGTAGATATGGAGGAATGGTAAAAATGTTAGATAGTGAAAGATACCCATGCGATATTTGCGATATAAGCGCAGTTCATCTGTATAGGCATGTGAAGTTCATGAAAAAGATGAATGAGAAAACAAAAAAGATAGAGAGGATAGAGATTGTTAAAATGATTTGTAAAAAGTGTAAGAATTTCTATTCTATCAACATGAAGTTCAATCATGATAAGGTTAAGCATGATTATCATAGCGCAGTTCAATTAGTAGATAGGTTAGAACAAAAAGCAAATGGAGGCAAAAGAAAATGACTAGGGAAAGGAGTATCAAAGATTTAGTGGATAGTTTAGAAACTCTGCGATACATTTTAGATGGTTACACAGATTTCCTAACTGATGATGAACTATCGCAGATGTCAAAATCTTTCATAAGCATAGCAGATAGCACTATGGATTTAATCCACATGAGAGAGGAGAGATTGAGAAAGGAGGAAATGGGAAAATGAAATTTTGTGTAAGATGTTTTTTAGATGGAGAGGTTATAGATTGTAAAAATAGAAAGGTAGAACAAAATGGAAACTAGAAGTGAAATCAAAGACAAATCAAAATCTTTAGCGATATTAACTCTGAAAGATATTAGGCACATGCCTAAAAGTGATTTAATAGAGATAATATTGATTAGGGAGATTGCGTTTAACGATTTAAGGGAGGAATGGAAAAAACTACTCATTCAAAATACTAAAGATGATTTTAGTTTATTGAAAATTGATGTAGCATTATCAAACGATAAAAAGTTAATGACAGAGTATCAGTATAAAAGAACTCTGATGAAGTTAAGGGTAAGGATTAATCAACTGCTTAACATAGTTAGATTACAAAATGTTAGAATGAAAAAGCATGGATTAGAATTTATAAATGTAAATTGTTCAAAAACAGATTATCTAAAAATGAAATTGGAGGAAATGAAAAATGGAAATGACTAAATTTATTGAGAAGTTAAAATCATGTAAGGCAACTGCGTATGATACAGGAGATTACAATTATAAAGATGAAATTAAAGTCTATTCATATACAGATACATACAAAGAAATAAGAATGGATAAGTTTTGTAAGAAATGTAATCATGTTGAAATCAATAGTGGTATCATGGTTACTTTTAAAGTTCCACATAAATTTACCATTTTTGAATGTGGTTTAATCGTATTCATGTATGCCCATAATTTAATACCTAGAGATTATGCGCAGTATCACGAAACGAAAGCAGGGCAGGAGTTCATAGAGAATTTAGACATAGTGGAGGTAATATAAAATGGTATTTCAAAAAGGAATTAATCAAAGGATAGAATTTCCAAACAAGAGTGTAAGTTGTTACTTTTGCCACATCAAGAAAGGAACGAAAGATGGAGAACTGCCATCTGCCAATTTCTTTTTACACAGATGGGTAGAGAAAGAATTGAGAACAAGAGTAAAAGAAAGAGAAACAATAATCAATAGAGGTAAGCATAAGGGAGAGAAAACTATTGTAAAAGAGTATGAACATTATTACAACTATGTTCCGAAAACTGAATGGTTATGTAATAATTGTTTCATCAGATATTCAAATCCATTATGTTATCACAAAGACAAAGATGGAAAGTATGATTGCTTACAAATGAAAGAGGAGGTATCGCAGGGAACTTACGAATGTGATATCCATGATGGAACACAGGAACATATTGAGGGTATTCCGAAAGATAATAAATTATAAAACAGGAGGAAAAAAGAACATGGAAAAAAACGAAAATGAAATATTATTAGATAAGATGGTAGAGATATCGCAAAAGATAATTCTTTTGTCAATATCAAAAGATACAACAACATCATTATTAAAAGAACTTATAAGAGTTCATACAGAAAGTTTAAAAAACATAGTGAGAGATAGTTTTGTAAAATAAGAGGAGAAAACTTTATAAGTAAGTTTTCTTTTCTATTTTATATTCACATGCGAAAATAATATTTTCGCTATGAGAAAAAGAAACCACAATCACAAAACTTCTAAAGTTAATTTGTTTTTGTGGGTAGAGAACATGGCAGAGAAAAAAAGTGCGAAAAGGAAAGTTGCCTCATGGGAGGAGAGAAAGCAGAGAGCAAAAGATAAAGTTGCCAAAATGGAAAGGCAGGAACTTAACAGAGATTTAAGGAAAATTTGGTATGGAGGCATATCAAAAAAGAAAGGAGAGTTGAATAAGAACTCTGATTTAGATATTCAATCTAAAGTAGATGAATTCTATGATTGGTTATCTCAATACGCTACTCCTGTTAGTGATGATGAAATAGATGTTGAGGAGGAGGAATAATTACTTTTTATTTAACAGGAAAGCATGATTAATTTGCTTTCCTTTTTTTAATTAACATAAATAGGTTTGCTATCAATTTGATTTTCTAGAACATCTTTCGCATTAACAAAATCCCTATCCCAAACTCTTTTTCTATCAAAGTTAAGGTTAATAATTTTTTTTTCATCTTTGATAAGGTTAAACATTTTCATCTTTTCCTCAACTGATAATTTAAGTTTCATAACTTTCTTTAATTTAAAATTCCTTTTTACATTTGTAGATATTTCTGTTTCATTAAGATTTTCAGATAATAGTTTCATGATATCTATATTAGTAGAAAATCCTCTGAATTTTATTTTAGGTTTCGTATCTAGGATTTGATATATTCCACTACCTAACATAATGATAGGTTTTTTCTCTTTCTGAATTTCATAATCTCCTAGTTCATTCCCTATTTTTAGATTGATAGCTTTATCTGTGATTATGCTATCAGTTTGGAAACCTATTACATTATCCATTTTATTTCTAACAGAGTTAAACAATTTATCTCTAGTATTGGCAGTTATTTCATTTGCTACAATAGGATTAAACAATATTCCTGCTTTATATTTTATGTATTCATAATAAGTTTCATTATTGATATCTAACATATCATTCATTCCCTCAATTCCTCTATTTTCTTTTGTATATTCATATTGTTTTGTAATCTGTATTTGTTTTCCATAAAATCCAT
>Ga0315274_10005820_pt1 | contig 18013 bp, 19 predicted proteins | sample YL17G02_20_MG_FD_203700 | JGI IMG/M metagenome (GOLD analysis project Ga0315274, IMG submission 203700) | Sediment microbial communities from Yellowstone Lake, YNP, Wyoming, USA - YL17G02_20 | ecosystem: Environmental > Aquatic > Freshwater > Lake > Sediment | place: USA: Wyoming | collected...
CTCTCGGGAGTCTGCCCCAGACCCGTATTCGTATCCCTGGGCAAAATCCTGGGACGCGACCTTCTCCTCTTTCTCCTCCTCTTCGTCCTCCTCTTCCTCCCCGTTCTCCCCCTTCAGCCATTGACCCGTGCCCTGGTACGCGGCTGTGTTCGTAAAATCATCGGAAGTCGAATTGATGAGGTCGCTCACGATATCCGTCCACTGACCATCATCTATCTCATCCATCAGATAGTCCGCCCACCGGCTTTCGCCAATGTTCCGCAGATGGTCTATGGCCGACATCCGATCAAGCGTATCAACCCCCTGATAGATCATCGCATCCATGATCAAAGGATAAAGCTCATTCCCGAAACTCGATGCAAGACGTTTTCCCATGCCCTCGGTCGTCTCCTGAACAGACCCCTGCTCATCGGACGCAAAAATGAGCTTATCGTCACTCACCTCACACACGTCAAACACGTCAAACTCGTAACGGCGATCTCCCTCAACCAGCTTCCCGCTCTGGGTCAGACCGCTGACCTTCACATAGATGCCCGGTGCAACTTCCTCCGTATAAAGCTCTTCCCGCTTCTCCGCGTGCTTCGCGATACGTGGCCGTGCTCTGCCCGTCTTCTCCAGAAGCTCGGCAGCCTTCCGAAAAAGTCCGAACGGAGACCCGCCTTCTTGTCCAAATCCGCCTTTTGGAATCATTTCGCCCTCACTATCCATGTTGTACCACTCTCTTCGTGCTCGGATTATACCAGCCATGTGTCCGTTCGTCTCCGCCCACAGTAAAATCAAAATATCTTAGGTCTTCATCCGAGACCCCGGTCTCCAGTCCGCTAATCATGTCCACATACTTCGACAAATCATTCCAATCAGTCAGGTTGCCGAACACCCCGCCGCACCCCGAACACTGGTACACGCCCGGCTCGATCTCCTTGCCCATTCCACTGCACCCCGGACACTCATCCGGTTTACCCAAATATTGAGCTTCTTGTTTGAACGAAGACCGTTTCTTTTTCTTCGGCTCTTCTTGGGTCGCAAACCACTGCTGCGGACCCATCTCGGGCATCCAGCTATCAACCTGGTTCATGTTCTCTTCCGACCATTCGGCTTCGGTCCCATCCTTCAGCCGAACCTTGTCCCCCGGCCCCGGCCCTACCTCCAGCATGCGGCTCATGAACTCATCGGACCCCGGTTCAGCAGATTCACTTCCACTACCGGCCCCAAACTGTCCGCCTTCGCCCCTCGGATGTTTCGATTCGTCGAATGCCGCGATCCTCCCCGACCCATAACCCTTTTCCATCCAGTCGGCTGCATCATTGGCATAAGCCTCGGCATCCGCCTTAAACTGTGGCCAGGTAGATTCGTTAAGCGGCAGATATTTTTTCCACGTCGGGTCAGAAATCGCATTCCTGAAATCTTCGAGGGTATCGAGTTGTGCTCCGCTATCCCTGGCCTGCCGATAATAATCAAAGAGTTTCTTTTCATCGGACATCTCCCAGGAACCGGCAGCGGTCTTCGATGCTCCCCTAACGAGTTTAGAATCATACTTCCAACCACACACTCCGCATATCAGACTAACCTGTTGCGATGTTGGGTCTACACCAACCACAACCTGGTCATTGCCCTCACACTGGGGGCAATCACGCACATGCACCGTGCCGCCTTCAAGGTCATTTTGAAGTTGTTCAATATCAGAACCGGCGGCCTTCGAGGCAAAGCCCAATGGCAGATTTTTATCAGGGTTCAGAGAATACTCAAAATCTTCCTTCGAAATCTCTATCGCACCATCCCACTCGCCCCAGGCTGTTGACGAATGAGGGACCTTCCAATATTTTCCATCTTGTTCATAGATCGTCATCTCTTCGCTCGGGATGCTCCCCACTACGTTGACCGGGGGGTTCGCCGGGTCAATATAAGCCGAAACCTTTTTCGAGAAGAGTTTCACTCTTGATACTATCGAGACCTCGCCCGTATAAGCGTCTCTCACCTTGTAAGTCTGATACACCGGATCGATTTCTAGCACATCCCCAAGATTCGGGGAGCGTGAACCTTCTTGATACCACTGGACACTCGCCCCAGGTTGGATATTTTCGTTCCATCCTCTAGCCTGTTCCTCTTCCCATGCCCCGGCACGTTTCTCTGCTATCATCCCGCCCTGCTCTTTCGCCAGTTGCATCAAGGCTACCGCAAGTTGCCGATGCTCATCGCCCTGCACCGTTCCCCAACCTTCACCCACGGCCTTCCCCCCCAAATCCTGTTGCGTAACCCAGAGCGGGGACATGCCAATGCGGATCGCTGTCCGCTCGTTTTCGTCCATGATCTCCCAACAGCGGCCCGCTCTCTCCGCGATATTCGATTCACCAAACGCTCTTTTCGAAATATTGAAAAGGTCAATATCGATCTCTATACCCGGAGCCACATTTTCGACCGATGCTATCTTCACCCGCTCGAACACCTCTCGCAACACCTCTCCCGCGAACTCATCGGTCGGCTCCTGAGCAAGCTGTTGCTTCAGGTAAGATTTCACGATATCATACCAGATAGCACGATGCTCACCAAGCTCAGGATTTTCCCCGAGCTTACCCCTCAGATAATCGGCAGCCCCCTCATAAATCTGCTCTCTGATCACGGGCACGCCACTATCCGCCTGCTTGTTCATAGAGCGAGCAGGCGAAAAGAGCCTGAAGGGGCTTTCATCGTTGTGTGCCCATCCACCGTCTGGTACAATCTTATCCCGATACAACATGCTCTTCCTTCCCACTCTCCGGAGCAATCTCCTCTTTGTGATAGTCCGCCGAATAACCGGCATCGATCAGCAGCCCCCGCCAAACAGATTGGGTGTGGGCCTTAATCAAACGCTTCACAGCCTCCTGCTGACCGACGGGAACACATCCCTCTATCAACGTGAAAAGGTTGCCTCTGAGCCGATTCATGTGTCTGTTTATAGCCTCTTGCTGAATGTCAGGCATTTGACCCCCCGCTTCCTTTCTGAACGACGTACTCTGTCAACACTCTACAAAACATACATAACTTTGCCCTTACAACACTCTCCCTCACCCTGTTTGCAAGCTCAACAAACCTCTCTTCATTCGCAAATCTCGATACCTCCTCTATCACATACACATCCTGTCTCACCTTGTCAATCAGATCAAGATTGCCCAACAGCATATTACCTTCTCGGGCCAAAGAGGTCAATGCGGTCTCCATCTGGTTCAGGGCTATGGCCAGAGTCGCATCGGCAGTCTTCGAAAAATACATGGTAAGCAACTGACGAAGTTTCCCGCTATTCACCCATCTATGAAACTCCTCATAGAACTTCCGTCCCGAACCACGCTCAAAAACGCTCCCGCTGAACAGCCCTCTGTACGTGCAGCTATATATGTGTTCAAGTTGGTCATCGGGACCAATAACCAAAACGTTTACGTCACCCGCCCCCTCAAGCTTCAGACTGTCGGCTCCCAACAGAATTTCAAAACGTGCCGGATATCCTTCGTAGGTCCTTCGCTCAAGCTCAACACGAACCACGTTCAAAAACTCATCCAATGAGCTTGCCGCTGTATACTTGACCAATGCTTCTCTCATCTTTTCTCTGCTCCTTATCTACTTGTGATGATCTTCGGTGCCTTCTTTCGTCCGAGATTGGCCGGTGCCTTGTAACTCAGTTCGCCCCCCATCCTATCAATCAAATGATGTTGGATAATCGCCTGGCTCCTCGAATCTCTGATCCCCTGCTCCATCGTAAATTCGCTTGGGAGCGGTGCGTTATTAATCAACTTGCCGGGGAGCATCGAGTTTTGCATTGAGCTGCGTGCTCCGGGGTTCGCCCCACTCTCAGCGGACATCAGCGAAACTCCGCTCAATATCCGGGGAGCGGCCACCCCCGAGGTCAATGCCCTGATCTCTGGAGCGTTGAGCAGTCGGCAGACTCCCGCCAGACAATCAACCGGGTCCTTGTACCCACCGTCGGCCACCATGTATTTTCGAGTAGCGGCCCCCCCCGACTGAATTATTTTCTTCAGCCCGGCTTGGGTCAATATCTCCCACTCAACCCAATCGTGCATCGGTATGTCGATTGCCGACAAGTTGATAAGCATCTCCATGCGACCATAATCTTCATCCGAGATATTGTGCTTCTCAACGGGAATCCCCATACCCATCAGCGCTTCTATCGAGGATTCTGAGTTCCATTGATCATAAGACCCGCGAACTATATTGAAATGGTGACTTAGCTCCTGGATGACAGACGCAATATTATTAATGCTGACGGATATTCCCCTTCCCTTATCCGGCATCCAGACAACGCACTGGTCTACAACCACCCGATTCACGACATGACTCTCGGTTGCCCCACCTATATTCGGAAGCTGCACGATGCACGGTTCGCCATGAGCCACGATCAAAGCAGCAGGACATATGGTGAGTCCGGCATCGACATGAAACACTCGTGGCAGCTTTTTGTCGTCGATATTCCCCACCCTGAAATCGCTGACCACCTTCCCGATTCTCTTCCGGGTAATCGAACGACCTCCGGCAGGATCAACAATGGTCACGGGAATCACACTGGTCACGGCCCTGAACAGAGGAAACCGTTTATCGGTCAGCAGCATATCGATTGTATTCGGATCGAAAATCGCTCCCTCGGCGGGCGGCGGTTTGCATCGATACTTACAATCGTAATCCCGCTCGTCCAGCACCCGCTCATTGTCAAACTGGTCTCTGCGCTTCGTCGGGTTTATCTCCCAGGTACATCCGATATCCGCGTACATCGTGCAACCGGGCGAAGCCATATCCTTTACCGCCAGGTTGTACATGACCATCATGAAATCGCCCTCGGCACGCGGGTAACTGATGAGTATGCCACGCCACAGCGAGGGAAATCGGCTATGGGCAGAAGTTCGAAGGGTCGAATAAACACGATTCGCGTTCGCCTTTTTCCCCTTATCACGAAAGGCAGCAGCCTCATCCATTACGAAAAAGAACACGTTGTATCCTTCATACGATTCGGATTCGCTGTGCTCGGAAATGGCTCGTATGAAGTGCGGGAATTCGACCATGCCCTCGGATATCTTAACGTATTGCCCTCTGACCAAAACACATTTTCCGTGCTTACCCCGATTCACCATCTTGTTTTTATCGATGATCGGAAAATGTTCAGAGAGCCATGGCCAATTGTGAATTCTGTTCAAAAACTTCGTGAAATAAACACGGCTCGCTTGGTCAGCGGAATACGCAATGTTCAGAATGTCAATCGACTCATCAGGGGCCAGCGATAGAATCTTTCTCGGGTCCTTCATACAAAGAAGCTGATAGACTATGTAACACTGGAGCAGGGTACAAATCCAGTCCTTGCCACTTCCCTTTCCCCAGAGCAGAGTAGCAAGTCTGTAAGGGGTCTCCGGATTGACGAAAATCCTTTTCTCGTTTTTGCCCAGAAACTCGTTCAGGGCCTTGGCCTGCCGCATCGAGAGTTTCGGTTGACCCATGTGATAAGGATCGTTTACAAACCGCTCGATGCTAATAGGCTCCTCATGCCAAACGTTGTCATCGGTCGCCGTATTTTCGCGGTTACGAATGCCGGCATAACTCAGTTCTGGAAAACCAAGAGCGACTTCGGACATGACCTCTTCGCCGATGCCCCGTGCCATGCCAAAAAGTTCTCTTTCATCTTTTTCGTCGTTCTGTTTTTTTTCACCCTGTGCCGGTAGAGGCATTTGGCACTTCCATCTCGGCGGGCAAAGGCGGCAGATAGGGGATGAACGAAGCAGGCAACCTCTCTATCAAACCGAGTTCGCCGGTCGGGTCTAGGCTTGTGAGCATCACGGCAACTACTTGTTTAATTGTCTTTATCTCCATGTCATGCATGACCTCTTTAATCACATATTTCACCCTCGGGTCTTCGAACTGGACTCTCACCAGTTGATCGTTGGGCAATTCGTGTATCTTGTTCCGCTTCTCGGAGATCGACGAAAGCTTGTCGATCATCCCCGCCAACCTATGAGCTTCACCAATCAGATCAACGGGTATCGGCAGGATGTTCAATACGCTCGCCCCCTCCTTCTCCTGTACAGCTTCCCACTGTTCTTGCAACGCTTTATGCAATTCTAGTGCCTTCTCAAACTGCTGAATAGCGTCCCCAAAATAGATTCTCAGCATATGGAATTCGCGCCTGAGCGTGGTGTCATCTTCCTCCATCATCGTTTCGAGTGTCAATATTTTTTCGTCATCCATATGCGAATATCCGGGGATAAACGCTCTTCTAGCAATTCCCTTCCCCCCATGCTTCCGACAGCAGGGGGTTCCCGCAACCTGCTTTCGTTTACAACGCTGACGTGGACGACCACACATCGGGCAGGCAGGGGGCGTACCCTGTATTCTGTTTGATTTCAACTTGGACTTGCCACCGTAAAGGTCTTTCCCCGAGAAATGATGACCGCAATCACAGGTCTTTTTCCAAGCGATGCAACGAACTTCTTCCAGAGCAATCCTCTCCCGCTTCTGCGGGAGTAGGGCGGCATCCTGATTCTCCAGAACATTCAGTGAAGAACTACTTGGAACAATGTCAGTTACACTCTGCTCTTTGCCCTCAATAGGAACTTTTGCCGGTACTTGGTCTTCCATATAAAATCATCCTCCTATATATAGGGTCGTTTATACAGTGATTCTCCCTAAATCTTTTCTGTTTTTTGATAAAAAAGTGAAAATATTTTTATTTATTTTTCAAACCCATTTTTTGGCACGGGATTGAGGTTTTGAGCGTGAGGATACCGTTAGGATACTGTTTTGAGTATGAGAATACTGTAGAAAAAAAAAAATCGATTGTGAGATATAATTTCCTTGACAGAGATCGAGAATATGTGATAGACTCGAATATGATGGCGGCCCCGACGGGGCCGCCTCATAATAATAATATAATGATATTATGTTATTCAAATTCATAGTTTCTCATCTTTATACACGGGTATGAATATTCTAACCTGCCGTATATATAATTTATAGCCGGGTAGTTAATTCTCGTCGGTAAGCGAGCCAATCTTAAAAAATGAGGGATATCTTATTCTTTTAAGATGACCTAAATAGTGGACAGAAAGATTTTTGTTGAAGTACAGCAAGCCTCGTGATATAGTATGTTGTATGCTCGAACTCCGAAAACCAGAAATAAAGTTGTATGTTGAGGGGTCAGAAATAGCTTTTGTAGCCTCTACCTATACCCGTGGTATAAATGAGATTGTGAAGAACCTTCCGTATCGAAGATGGGATTTCTCTAAAAAAAGATGGCTTGTGCTCCCTCAGTCGTATTATCGATTTTTGGGCGGGTTGAAATCGCTTAACCTCAAGGTGATTGCAGACCCATCCTGTGAGCAACTTGTTGAAAAATATACCGGATCGATGGCCACAAGACTCTCGCTAAAAGAGTTGAAGGAAGTCGAGCTTGGGACAGGAACCAACTTTATTGGAAAACTTTTCCCGTTTCAGACCGTAGGAGCGAACTTCTTATACAGATGCCGACGGGCGCTTCTCGGGGACCCGGTTGGTTTGGGTAAGACGCCCACCGCCATAGCCTCGGCCATAGTCGCTCTCCAACAAAACAAGATAGATTTTGTGTTCGTGATCACGACGGCCAGCACCCAGTATAAGTGGCTTAAGGAACTCAAGAAGTTTACCGATCTGAAGGCAATCGATTCAAGATATCCGAGAAAAAGGAGAGAAATTACATACAGAGGAATTTTTGGTTCGAGGGAAAAGAACTACTTTTTCTTGGTTATCTCCTATTCGACACTGACCACGGATATAGATACAATTATGAGCCTGGTCGAGGAGCACGATGTTCGCTACTGTGCTATTTTTGATGAGGTTCAGGCTTGCAAACATAGCGGCAGTCACCGTTCCAAAGCGGCCAAACGTCTGGCTAATAGAGCAAAGCATCTTTACGCACTGTCCGCAACCTATATCGAGGGTCGGCTTGAAGAACTCTATCACGTTTTCGATATTGTGAACAGCACGGTGCTCGGGACCTACGACCACTATTACAACACCCACATTTGGGAAACGCCCTGGGGAAAGACCTGCTATCGGAACCTGGGCCTGGTGCGGGAGACCATCGCCCCGCACGTGATTAGACGACTGGTGGAGGAGGTTGGGGTCCAGATGCCGAGAGAAGTGTTTCAAGAATATATGATAACGCTCACCCCGAGCCAACAGCGGATGTACCAGGGGCTTGTCGAGCAGCATATGCGTGAGTACAGTGCTGATCCCAATCCCCTTGTAGAAATGATCAGAGAACGACAGTGCTGTTTGAGTACCGAACTCATTGACCCAGAGACAAGAGAGAGTCCGAAGCTCATCGCTCTGCTAGAGGCGCTTGATGCACTGGAGAAAGATGCGAAGTCGATAGTCTTCTGCCATTTTCTACAGATGGTTGAGATTCTTGCCCGTGAGCTACGGGCTTATGGTTTGAAACAGGACCCGCCGTTCACCGTCCTCAAACTGAGAAGCGGGATGAGCGCCAATGAAATGGACAGGGTACGAGACGAGTTCGAGACCAATCCCGCTGCCCGAATATTGGTGACCAGCGACATATCGAAAGAGGGTCATGATCTGGTAGCCGCCCGACACGTTTTCAACTTTGACCTGTTGTGGAATCCAGCCTCGATGAGACAGAGAGCGGGGCGCATCATACGCATAACCCAGAAAGCGAGTCAGGTGGTCATCCACACGCTTATCACTCGGGGAACGGTCGAGGACTATATGTGGGAAGTGGTCTATGATAAGGGCGAGATCATGAAAGCGATTCAAGATGGGGGACGCGAGGAGAGCCGCGTAACTAGGAAGAGGGCTATAGAGATACTAGAAAATTATCGTGGGTAGAAAATAAATGTTGAAAAGAATTGCGATTCGTGATATAGTATTCATGAACGAGCCAACTCCAGAAGGTTGGCGGTAGTATTGACCGTTGGGATTTGGGGTCATTCGTATGGATCGACCATACGCAATGACCCCAACGCATCTCTGAGGTGAATTTTGAAAAAACCGTTGCGTATCAAAAAATCCCGACTCCTCAATCGGGTGTCTCCCATAAGCCGCTGCAAAATGTCATCCCCTAGGACATGCAGACAGTCTACAGACCAACGGCTCTTTCATATTTTTGTCAGATTGTGGATATGGGGTGAAGGGTGAATACAGGTCAAAAACGACCGCACCAGCCCTATATCCACTTCACTTTCTGAGGAGGACACGTGACACACGCAGGATGGAAAACGGTTTGGGCATGTTGTGCTTGTAACCATGTTCTGGGGTATGGCGACAATCCGCCCAGACTCGAAAAATATCATGACAAGCAGGAGCTCTCGTGCCTCGTCTGCCCGAAGTGCAAGACGGTAAACGATTCGAATTCGATGGTCAAGAAAAGCGTTCGAAATGAGAATCCGAGAGCACGCGACAAACTCAGAAGAGCGGGGCAACGGGCTGGTGGCGCGTGAGAATGACCCTGGCATCATGCCTTTCACGTGTCCAGGGCTGTGTGGGAGCGGACCAACATAATGTGTAGAGGATAGCACTCCTCATGAAAACTGCTCGGTTCGCTCCCAAGATTTTTGTTGACGATCTCCGAGATTTAAGGAACCGTGTCAAGCACACCATCTAACCTGTCGGAGGAGACAGATGGCCTGGCGCAGCAGGACTAGCAAAAAGCAGCGTATCCGGTACGACGAACTCACGGTGTTCCCCGGATACGCCGCACACCAGAGACGGCCAAGACCGGCGACAACCCTACCCCTCACCCTACACAAAAGATTCCTGACCACGATAAATAGTCATAATATTGACGAACCTCTCACAAAACGGTTGTCGAGAAAATATTGGTTGCTTGTAGAGAGATTCGAAGAAGAGTTCAAAGAACTGAAAAAACTCTCAGATAATAGAGAAACAGATATCTACGTAGAAACGATGATATCTTTGTTCGATAAGATGACGACCTTCTGTCTGAAGAATGATAAATGGGCACTGAAATCCGGGCACAATATTACGGCGTCTACCGCAATCAACCGATTCTTCGAGCATGTGACAAAGCCAACGATGGCCGACCGGCCTATCACCAAGACGAGAGAAGACCAGGTAGCAGAGTTCAAGAAGGTAGACGGAAGACGGATGTCCGATCTCATAAAAGAATCAACAAAATAGTTGCTCGACCCGCAACGGCGTGGTAACACGGTGGTTGGTGAATATGCCTAACGCGATACGATGTGGTAGGAGAGCAAACACGCTGACGAATGACGTTCACCTGGCAGCAGCCCGATTGCGGGTCGAAGATGAATGATACCCCAAGACTCCAAACTCGGTACAATTTAGCCGCAGAAACGACCTCCTCCTTCCAAGAAATATGGATGCCGCCCGGCGTCTATCAATTCAATCGGGAAACTATCTCATTCTACGAGCAGTGTCGATTATCGGGAATCCCCTTCAACTATCTTGATATCGAGCTTGAAGACTATCAGAGTTCGGATAGGGAATCTCTGAAGACGGTTATCCCCTATATCTCTGACCTCGCGTACAAATGGAGGAGCCGTGAGGGGCTTGTACTCCTGGGCACAAACGGTTCGGGCAAGAGCATGTTGAGCTATATGATTGCGAAGGCGGCTGTGAGAAAGGGGATCAGGACCACGTGTCTCACGCTTATCGAATATCTTGAGAAGAAGAGGTTGAGCAGCATACAATCCGGACTCATCATTGAACTAATGAAACAGTTGAATGATAGTCGGATTGTGGTGATAGATGATTTTGGCAAAGAGTATAGCGGGGAGAGCAATTGGACAAGTTACAGTGCCAACGCAATTATCTACAGCATATTTTCAGAAGGTTTGACTAAATCGGTTATCGTAAATTCTTCGCTCTCGCCCGAGGATTTCAAGGGGGTCGCCGGAACAGCGATCTCCAGTAGAATGTCGTCTTCTCCAATGGTCTCGGTGACCGGCGATGACTTCAGGGAAAATGAGAGCGTTGACCTGGGCCTGCAATCGAGAGAAGACCTGGATCACGTAAAGTGTTGGGTGCCGCATCCGGTTTTGTCCGAGGATACGGTTTCGAAAATGAGTCTGTCGTGTAAATCGTGCAAGTATCGGTTCAGGCCAAAGCTCTGTATTCTAAAGCGAAGCAATACGTGGTACTCGTTGAAGGAGGAATCATTTTGACGGAAAAGGTTTGTCCGAAAGGACACCCATATACTTTTGAGCCGGTATCGAGACGCGAGAATCCAAATCCAGACGCTCCTTGCTGCCCAATATGTTTTGAAGAATGGGAACGGCTGACGGAAATATTCAAGCCAATTGTCATAGAGGTCTATGACGATGAATTCCCCGGCTGTTTCAATCATAGTGCAGATGAGATGCCGAGAACAGATAAAGCATGGAGCGATACCAATCTCGACTTCGATTATTCACAAAGAGAAAATTGGGACGAAAAAGATTCCAGTTTTGTAAGGCTTAAATGCCGAGGATGCGGAGGGGTATCGTTCGAGGTTCTACACACAGGGTCTTATGAAACATCGGCTAAATGTTGTATGTGCGGAATGTACTATGTTGTTCATAACGGTTGAAAAAGGAGCATCATGAAAATCTTTCATCACAATGATATCGATGGCCGTTGTGCTGCGGCCATAGTCAAAAAAGCGATAGACGAAGGAAGGTTGGTCGATGTCCTACACCCGGAACCCGAATTCTTTGAGATGGATTACAAGACCGAGATTCCCGTCGCAACAATAGCCCTGGACGAGGCGGTGGTCATCGTCGATTTCAGTTTTGAGCCAAAGGACATGAACCTGGTTCTGAAAATGACCCAACAAATCGTGTGGATCGACCATCACAAAACGGCGAAAACCTATCTCGACGAATATGATTGTGAGGTCAAAGGGCTTCAGGACTTCACGACCCCCGGCAAGTCGGGTGCCGAACTGGCGTGGGAATACTTCTTCCCCAATAGCCCAATGCCCCGTGCCGTGAAGCTGGTCGGGGACCATGATACATGGAGATGGGAGCACGGAGAAGAGACAGCCAGCTTTCACGAGGGGCTTGGGCTAGAAGATCAATCTCCTTCCAGCGACATGTGGAGAACGTTGCTATACGAAGCGGTTTACAATATGGAGACCAGTCGCATAAAGGAAATATTGAGAAACGGCGAAATCTCCATTCGATATCGCAACAACTTTTGTCTCGACTATTGCCGAACCTACGGCTTCGAGACCAAGTTTGAAGGATACAAGTGCTATGCTCTGAATCTCTACAGGTTCGGGAGCATCGGTTTTGGAGAGAAGATCGACTTCTACGATATTTGCATTTCCTTTGCCTTTGATGGAGCCAAATATTCTGTGGGCCTCTATACCAAGCGAAAAGACCTGGACCTAGGTGCTATCGCCAAGAAGCATGGGGGCGGCGGTCATCAGCAGGCTGCCGGGTTCGTATGCACGACCCTCCCCAATTTTTTGAAACGGGCTTAAGACATTGAAAAAATCTAACCAAGAGGAGCAAAAAATGACAAATCGTTTAGTAGAAGTTATGCTCGATGGCAAATTCGTTTTCCGCGACAAGATAGACGGCAGTTTACATCAATATGTAGGCATGTTCAGACCACCGGCACCCCCCGGCATGACAGGGGGATATCTTGTTTGCCCCGGCTGTGGAAGCGTTTTGCAAACTCTTGAAAATAACGCGGCTCACTACCAATTGGGGCATTTCGATATTCCGCAGTATATGACAATAAGAAATGGGACAGAACCCGAAATAGCAGGATCAGAGTTTCAAGAGAAAATATTTATTGTTAGTTGGCTTGCCGACAGCAAGATTCATGTTAATAGAAAAACGATTTTTACCGCCCTTGAAGCATACTTTGATGGAGAAGAGAATTTTTACGCTACCGAACTTATAAGGACCACAAAAAACACGTGAAAAAAATCATATGCAACTCATAGAACTGCTCGCACAGAAACATTCGAAAGACGTGTTCGTAGCCGAGTGTAAGAACGGACCAACATGGTTCGGTTCCCATCTGCGGCTAGACGCTTGGGCTATGGTCCGCAGTTGGGCACATCCCAGGACCGTGGCCTATGAGATAAAAATGAGCCGGGCAGATTGGAAACGAGACGACAAGTGGACCGACTACCTACAATACTGCAACGAACTGTATTTTGTTATCCCGGACAAAAGCGTTATCCTGCCCACAGAGTTGCCGCCCGAAGCGGGGTTGTTTGTCGCATCGACCCACATGAGCAAACTCTACATGCTGAAGAAAGCTGCATACAGACAGGTGACGATCCCCGAGAAATTCTATCGATACGTGCTCATGTCCAGGGTCGTGGTCTCGGACTCAGAACTGGCGGACGATGGTCGTGCTGAATATTTTCGAGCATGGCTCAAGCGGAAAAGAGAGTGGAATGATCTGGGCACAGCCGTAAGCTCAAAGGTCCAAAAACATTTATCAGAGGCAAATGCGGCAGTTCATAAAATGCAGATGCAGATCGAGACGTATGAAGCCGTCAAAAAGCGGATAATTGAGTTAGGGGGGGACCCCGACCGCCCCATATCCCATTGGAATATGAAACGTGAGGTCGATAAACTGCTGGACAGCGGGCTACCAAATGAACTAGGTTCTCGCAATCTGCTGAATATACGCGATGCTCTTGACGGATTGGCAACGCAAATCAAAAAGTTAGAGGAAGGGCAGTAGGGTGAGGAAAGCTACACAGGAAGATGTAAAACTGATAAGAGACTTCCTTCTGGATTCGGATAACAACGATATGTGCTATAGAGACATCATGAAACATCTTAACCTGGATATTCCCCATCGGACCTTTGCCCAAATAGCAAGAAACCAAACATTTCACGATCCCGATTATCGTCCGACTCCGAGAAAAAGAGGAAGAAGATTGCCCCCGGAAAAAACTGAGAAACGAACCGTGGCAAAAAGAGGTTCGTTTGATAGGGACTATGAGCGATTGATACTCAAAATACCTATCGTCTTGCACAATGACATAGTGAAGATAGTTGATGCATTTGGCTACGGAGATATTCGAGTCTGGTATCAGGATGCGATAGCCAAACATTATCTCACTTATAAAGACCAGGGGTTCATAACCACCGCCCTCGAACTTTTAAGCAGAAGAAATAAAAATGGAACAGGAACAACTTGAACTGAAGACCCTTCAGTATCTGGTTCAGGACAAAAACGCTCAGGATAAGTTGAAGAAGCGGATCACCGGGCTTCGCCTTAGTCTATTTGACAAGAACGAAGCGTCGAAGAAGGTCGCCGATTGGATAGCTCGTTATTCGGTTCTCTATAATGATATTCCTCAGTCACCCGGCACCCTTCTCTCGTTCTCCGCTCCATTCCTCAAGCTGATTGAAGAGCCGCTTCGTAGCTGGTGTGAACAGCTTATCGAACAAGTGTATCAACCGCTGAACAGAACCGAGACCTTCGAGTTCTGTGTTGACCAACTTACAATCAATTGGACACACAGAACCTCGCTCGAAACCCTGTACCTCGCGGTTGCCGATCTGAAGAAAAATGATTTTGATTCGTTCACCAACCAACTCGGGGAGATAATCAAAAGAGTAAAGTCTATTGATACCATTTCTCATGTGATGCCCATAGAAAATTACGGCAAAATCTTGGCCGATACACAGTACAGAGCACAGCATCCCGAACTCAATCGAAAGATAGAAACAGGAATCGGATGGCTCGACGAGGCTTTCGGCGGAGGTCTGTCGATAGGCGAATATTATCTGGTTATGGCCTACACCGGGCGGGGTAAGAGCTTTCTCGGAACTCAACTGGCTTTCCACGCAGCATGGGCAAAGCACAATGTCGTGGTTGCGAACCTTGAGATGTCCAACAAAAAGGCTACTCATCGACTGCTTTCGCGTCTGACGGCGATCCCCTACATTCGGTTTGCTCAACCGTGGCACATGACCGCAGAAAATTATGAGACATGGAAGACTAAGGCGAGAGAGTGGGAAGAAGAGAAGAGGGGCAGACTGGATTTTATATCGTTTAACAAGATTCCTACGGTAGAGGATATTATTGCGAAGATGGAAGAGCTTGATGTTGATATCGACCTTCTGATTATAGACCAGATTACAAACATGAGTTCAAAACTCGAATGGCAGGAACTTGAGGTGATAGCCAAGAAACTCGAATGGCTGGCCAAAACCTGGAAAAAAGAAAAGGGTTTGGCAATCGTCACCTTTGGTCAAGTGAAGTCAGAGACCAAGAACTATGCGGCTCTCACCGAGCAGCACTTCGCTTATGGCAAAGCGGTCTGTGAACATGCGACAGGTGTCATCTACATGACTCAAACGGAACAAGACGAGGCACGGAACGTTATTCGAATGGGAATATGCAAGAACCGAGACGGAGAATCGAGCAGGGGAAATGGACTTCTTTATCCTAATTTTTCCATATCAAGAATCCATTGTCAGCAGAGATTCGAACAGTCGGTGAACGATGGCGACGTACCGACCTGACATGACCGAGGCCCTGGCCGAGTATCTTCGAGTCCACGGATTCGAGAATGTACGAGTGTCCACGGGTAGAAATGGGACGAACATCGCGGCCTCCTGCCCGTTTGCGAGCAAGACCCATGATAAGGGGAGCGATACTCACCCAAGTTGGGGGATATTGGTGGAGACCGGGGTCTACGGTTGTTTTTCGTGTAAGAAGCGGGGGAACCTCAACACGCTCGCCAGCGAACTTGGGATTCCACTTTTCGATATTGGCAAAGGAGTCGTCCTCTCGCTTGAAGAATCGTATGCAAGACTTTATGAAGAGCTTTCTGGGGCAGAGATCAAGGACAAGGGACTCGAAATCCTCAATCTCCCTGACACCTTCGGGTTCTTCGATTTCCATACTGATATCCGGCCCCTCAAATGGCTTCGAGACGAGAAGCGATTCACGATAGACACACTTAGGTTCTTTGGCATCGGGTACAATCGCCGGACCAAAAACCCTATCTTTCCGATAACCGATGAGAACAACAACATTGTAGGCTGGCAGGAAAGAAATCTGAGATATCCACACACAGAACCAAAGTACCTCTTTTCGCACAATCTTGATAAAAGGTCCATTCTCTACAATTATCACAGCGTAAAGACCGCAAAAGAATGTGTAGTGGTAGAAGCCATTATGTCGGTAATGGCCCTGCACGAGGCGGGGGTCCCCGGTATAAGTCCGTTGAACGCAGACCTAAGCAAGATGCAGGCGGCGAAGCTCGGGGTGTTCCAGAAAATTACTCTGTGCTATGACAACGACATAGCGGGTCAAGTTGCCAGGAATAAGGCTATTATGATGCTGAAAGATGGTCCGTTCGTGGTCTACAGCGTGACACCCGAGCAGAAAATTCATCGGATGCAGCGATCAAATATACTTCCGTTGCTCAGGTCCAGGGTCAAGCTCAAGAAACCATAATCTTTTCTTGACACAGATTCGTCTTATATGATATCATAGCAAAATGAATACGCTTAAGAGCAACAATTACAAAGTCTTTCTTTATGAGACCTGCTGGCATTGTGCTCATCTAATTAGAATCAAAACAGAGCATGGTTGGATATATCAATGCAGTAAGACTGACGAACTCGAACAGGTTAATACAGGTGGAACTTGCGATATGTACTGGAGCGGAAAACAACGACCCGTAAGAAAACAACGACCCGTAATCGAGGAAAGATGATGCAAGGGGAAGTATTCAAGAAAACGAGGGCAAAATGAGCGATAGATACGAGGACAGCGCGAGGGAGTTCATGAAGCACATGGGGTGGCACTTTAAAACAGACAAGGAGAATGAGACATTTATTCACCGTGACGTTTTGGTGCCCCTACTGTGGAGAGACTGTCTTGAATGGACATGGCAGCGTGAAATGCCAAAAGGTGAACCAATCACATTGAACCTGCTTAATGAATCCGACAGAGAAGCCCTTCGCCGCTACCCCGACTCACCCGCGAAGTGCGTAAGGGAGATCGTCGTCGAATGGCTGAAGGACAACGGGTATGACGGCTGCATTTGCGATACCTGCATTTCCGACGTACTTCACGATAGAGGAGATTTAAGGCTGACTTGCTCGCAGAGATTGAGAATTTGAAGGCGCAACTGGCAGTGAAAGGAGACTCGCGGTGAAGGTGGAGATTGCGATAAGCGAAGAGGAAGTGGAGCACATGAAATTTCAGGCTGCTCTCGAAGGCGACCCGACGGCATGGCCTCTGTATGATATACGCAAGCGCATCCTCGCCGCCATCGAGAAGCAGAAAGGAAAATAATGGGATTGATCGATGATTTTTCGCACGACGAGGCCCAGAATTTCGATGGGAAATATGCTTTGGTCGAAGGCATTTGCGAACGATTTACGAAATGGCTCGGGGAGCACGGATACGCGATTACCCCGAAGAAAAAAGTTCGCACGATAGAGGCCGATACGTTCTCGGAAGATAAGCGAGAAGAATGGTTAAGCTATCGCGGAGAAGGAACAGAAAAAAATGACAGAAAAATATGAGGGGGTTGACAACTATGGAAAGCCGAAGAGCCAATATCTTGAAGAGCTTAGGGCGATGATCCCCGAGCAGCTTTTTGCCAGGTGCAAAGACATGATTTGGCTCTCGGCCTATGCGGCGAACAATTCGCATAGCGATTTTCATTGGCAGTGCGATGCTTGTCACGATGAATGCAAATCAAGGGACAAGATAGACATTTATCAAAAAGCCTTTGTCCACAATTTTCCCCAGGAGGAGACAGATGAAGAATAGAACGATATTGGTGCTCGATGATCTACGCACCCTCTGCCCGATCCCCCCGGAGCTAGGAGTTTTGTGCCGAGTATCGCAACATGCTGATATATTTGTCCAATCTCAATATATTAAAATAGACGAACTCTGGCTCGATCACGACCTTAGCCTGCATTCACTTGAGAATGGAGCACAATTCTTAGAAAGACTTTTGAAAAATCATAGGTGCCCACCAATCGTCAGGCTCATCACAATGAACCCAGTGGGCAGG
>Ga0315274_10005822_pt1 | contig 18010 bp, 14 predicted proteins | sample YL17G02_20_MG_FD_203700 | JGI IMG/M metagenome (GOLD analysis project Ga0315274, IMG submission 203700) | Sediment microbial communities from Yellowstone Lake, YNP, Wyoming, USA - YL17G02_20 | ecosystem: Environmental > Aquatic > Freshwater > Lake > Sediment | place: USA: Wyoming | collected...
ACAGGCCAGGCTTTTCGAGTCTTACCTGGAAGCCGAGGGCAATAAAAGGGAGCGGCTGGCCCAACACCTGCGCGAAGTCGACCGCTTCCCCGACACCATAGCTGCCACCCTAGACCCGCCCACCCTCACCAAGGTAGGACTGGGCAGGTTAAAGGACCTGGTGCGCATGGATGAGGCTACCATCTTTACCATAGACGAAGAACGGCGGTTAGTCCCCGTTGCGGGGGACCTGGCCAACAAAAACGTCCACCTTCCCGCTCTTGCGCTGCAAGGGAGCGCAGCCTTCGCGCTCCTCGAACTGGGAGACCCATATTGGGAGAGCCCCGAGAACGAAGGCTCATGTTTCAGAGCATTCAGGGAGGATAAAGGGGCCAACGCCGTACTCGTGCTTCCCATGGTGGTCAGAGGCCGCACCACGGCTGTGATGCTGCTCTCGGACGGCCCGGACAGGAAGCGCTTCACCTCCGAGGAGATCGAACTGGCAGGCAGATTCGCAAGCCGCCTCGCGGTCGCTTTGGAAAACGCTTATCTGCACGCGCGCGAGCAACACAAGATCAAGGAGACGGTTGCGTTGCTGGAGATAACGCGGGCCATCAACTCCACCCTCGACCTGCGGGAGATCCTGGAGAAGGTGGTCCAGATGACCGTGGAAATGTGCGGCGTGGTCCTGTGCGTGGTCTATCTCAAGGGGGACGAGGAGGGGCAGTTCATCCCTGCAGCTCATTATGGTTTTATCGAGGACGGCCAATGGGAGGGCGAGAGGAAAGCAGGTTTCCTCTTAGGCGAGCTGCAACAACCGCAAATAAGGACACTGGAAAAGGGCGTTCCGCTGGTGCTCCCATGTGCAGAAGCGGGCTGCTTGCTCCCGGCCGAACTCATGTACGAACACGGCGTGGACCTCATCTTCGTATTCCCGTTGAGCTCCAGGGAAGAGCTGACCGGGGTGTTCACCCTCTTCTATCCTTGTCGGGAGGCTGATGACCTGGAGAGGGAGGAGATAGAGGTGGTAAGAGCCATTGCCGCCCAGGCATCCATGGCCATCGAGAACGCCGCCCTCTACGAAGATATTGAGAGAAGCTATTTCTCTACGGTAAAGGCGCTTGCCAAGGCGATCGAAGTGAAAGACCCATATACACACGGCCATTCCGAGCGGGTAACGGAGTACGCCCTGTTGATAGCCGATGCCATGCGCCTGGAGGAGAGAGACAGGCAGAAACTCAAGTACGCCGCCACCCTGCATGACATCGGAAAGATCGGCATCGCAGGCCGGGTTCTGAACAAGCCCGGAAACCTGACCGACGAGGAATACAGCCACGTCAAGACCCACCCCATGCTGGGTGACAGCATCATCGAGCCTGTGGATTTCCTGCAAGGTCCTCGCCCCATCATCCTCCATCACCACGAGCGTTTCGACGGCACGGGATATCCGCTGGGCCTGAAGGGTTCAGGCATCCCGCTCTGTGCGCGCATACTCTCCGTCGCAGACGCTTTTGAGGCCATGCGTTCCGACCGGCCATATCGTCGTGCGCTCCCCCTGGGCATGGCGAAGGAGGAACTGATCCGCAACGCGGGGAACCAGTTCGACCCGGAGGTGGTGGATATCTTCCTGGACATTCTGGAACGTTATGGAGGTGACCCTGTTAACAGGTGAATGAGCTGCATTTTTATCAAGTGGCAGCCTAAGTGAGACGATATCTAGATAATGGGCTACTTGTGCCCGAAGCATGCTTGTGACCGTAGGGTGCTTGTGACCGTAGGGTGCTTGTGCCCGTAGGTGCCTAGGCCCGAAGGGTAGGGATCCGCGCCGGAGGTGGCGAGTTGTTCGAAGATATACTGAGGGGCGACCCTGCAAGGCCCGGTGAGAGCAAAAAGAAATACAAGATCCTTGTGGTTGACGACGATCCCAATATCCGGGAACTTATCGTCGAGACCTTGGGTGACGACAAGTACAGTCCTATCGAGGCCAGGGATGGAAAAGAAGCGCTGCAGATCTGCGAGAGCGAGAGACCGGATATCGTCGTGCTGGACGTTATGATGCCCGACCTCGATGGCCTGGAGGTATGCCTGCGCCTGCGAGGGGAGGCGCTCACCAGCCACATACCCATCATCCTCCTGACCGCCAAAGGGATGCTCGAGGACAAGATCAAGGGTATGGAGACGGGAGCGGACGATTACTTGACCAAGCCCTTCGACCCTCTGGAACTGGAGGCCAGGATCAGTATGCACCTGCGCCGTTCCATCCGCGACGGAGAGGCGAGCCCCCTGACCGGGCTGCCGGGAAACCGGGCTATAGAGGAGTCCATCGACGCCCGCATCCGCGCCGGCCTCAGGTTCGCCGTCTGCTATATCGACCTCGACGACTTCAAAGCCTACAACGACCGTTACGGCTTTTTCGCTGGCAGCGAGGTCATCAAGATGACCACCCAGGCGATCCTAGAGGCATCGGACAAATACGGCGGTCCGGATGATTTTGTCGGTCATATCGGGGGGGACGATTTCATCTTAGTAACGGAGATGGTGCGTGCGCCGCTGATCTCCCAGGAGACCATCCGGCTGTTCGACGAGCGCATCCCGGCCCATTACGAAGCCGAGGACCGCGAAAAGGGATGCATCATCAGTACCGATCGCCAGGGAAAGATAAACGAGTTCCCCATCATGACCATCAGCATAGCCATCGTGCACAACACCTACCGCAAACTGGAACATCCCGGCAAGGTAGCGCAAATCGCCGCAGAGCTCAAGAAATTCGCCAAGAACAAGGATGGGAGCAATTACGTTTTCGACCGGCGCCGCACGGATTGAACGGATGGTATAGAGGTTTGAAGAAAAAAGACTTGAGGACAGGCAAGGCGGCCGCGCTGGGGAAACCGGCGGGAAGCGAGCAACGTGGGGGAGTCCGGCTGCTCCTCTCCTCGACCCGCTTCATCGCCTCTCTTTTCTGGCTGACCATCGTCGTTGCGACCATGGTGTTCGTGTTGCCTTACTCGGAGCGCAGTGAGTCGCCCGTTTTTTATAGCTTCGTGGTGCTCTCCGTGGTCATCTTCCTGGCGCATCGCTATTTCCCCTACGAGGGTTATCACCCGGTGGCTTTCTTCTTCCTGCTGCTGGCGACGGATGCACTTATCGCGGTGATGGTCTATCTGACGGGGGGGAGCAAGAGCAGCATATCCCTGCTCTTTCTGACGGTGATCATCTTCTCATCCGCATACTTCGAACTCATTGAGACGATGCTGATCACGGCGGTGACCTGCGCCATCTATTTCGCGCCCCTCTCGTATGAGACGGTTTCCTCCGAGACCCTCAAGGGCATGGCTATGGCGGTGCCTATCTACTTTATCATCGCACTGTGCGGGTTTTTCGTGATCAGCAAAGCGCGCGAACAGGAGAGGGAGAAGCAAGCCCTGACTTATCTCTACGACCAGGCTGACACCAAGCGCAGGGAATTATCCACGCTCTATGCGGTGTCGCTCAAGTTCGCTTCTACCCTCGATGAGGAGGAGATGATGGCCATACTCATCGACAATGCCCGCGAGCTGGTGCCCGGTGATGCCATCGCGGTCTCGCTTCTAGAGGCGCCGGAACGTTTGCGGGTGAAAGAAAGCCGTGGACTGGATGAGGGCGAGATAAAGCTCCTGGTTGAAGGGGCCGAGGACAACCCGTTGTATATCTCGGCATCGGCGGTGCTTCCCGTTATCCTCAAGGACAGCAAGGAGGACCCGCGCTTCACGACCTACCTTAGAAAAGTAGGTTACACGTCGATGATCGCGGTTCCGCTCTACGCAAGCTCCAGTGTCATAGGGGTGCTGTGCTGCTTCTCCAAAGAGAGCGGTGCCTTCGACGACGACGCGGCTCGTCTCCTTCTGACCCTATCCAGCGAGGCGGCTTTGGCCCTGGAGAAAGCCACTTTGTACCAGACCATACTCGAGGACAAGACCAAGATAGAGACAATCATCAACAGTCTCACGGACGGCCTTATGGTGCTGGACCAGGATGGGAAGTTGGTGCTGGCAAACCCGTTCATCTCGAGACTTATGCAACTAGAGGTCGACGATTACGACCGGCCGCTGCCCGATATTCTGGAGAGGTCGCGGTACGATATCGAGTTCAAAGAGATGCCGTATCGAGATGCCTTGAAGAAAGTGCTCTCGGACGGGGAGAACCTGAGGAGCGAGATGATCATGGGAAGCGAACCTCCCATCATCTTCCAGGTATTCTGGGTCCCTCTCACGGACGTCGAGGGCAAGGTAGGAGGGGCAGTGATCCTGCTGCACGACATCACCGATTTCGTTGAGTTGGACCGCATGAAATCGGACTTCATCTCCATCGTATCCCACGAGTTGAAGACCCCTCTGACCTCTATAAAGGGATTCGTGAACCTGCTTGCGGCGGAGAGGGTCGGTCCGGTCACCGAAAAACAACGCCATTACCTGGACGTGGTGCAGAAACAGACCGAGTCGCTGACCAGGCTAATCAACGACCTCCTCGACCTCTCCAAGATAGAGGCGGGGATCATCGAAGTGCGTCACGAACCCCTGTTACTCTCCGAGGTGATCGCGGGAGTGGTGCAGCAATTGGACAATCTCGCACAGGAGAAGGATATCTCCCTGCGCGTGGAGATACCGGGCGACCTGCCCATGGTAGAGGGTGATAACGAGCGGTTGGGGCAGGTGTTCATGAACCTCTTCCACAATGCCATCAAGTTCACTCCTAAAGGCGGAGAGGTAAGGATAAAGGCAACGTCCATGGGTGAGGATTGCCTCATCAAGGTCACCGACAACGGCATCGGCATATCCGCCCAGGACCTCCCCAGGATCTTCGACAAGTTCTACCAGGTCGACTCGTCCTCAACGCGGCAGCAGAGCGGCACCGGGCTGGGTCTTTCCATCAGCAAGCAGTTGGTGACCGCCCATGGTGGGGAGATGTGGGTGAACAGCACCAAGGGCAAGGGCACCACCTTCAGCATGACCCTTCCATTCCATAAACCTAGAACGACATCTCGGCCGGAGAAGGAGCATGACCTGGGGGAGGCCGCGACGGGCTGAGATGTTGCCTGGAACGTGGCTATACACTATACTTCATCCTTGAAAATACATGATGAGCTAAGAAGAAGCGGTTCCGCTTCTCACCCTGCGGTAACGATGCTGACAGGGTCTATGAGAGCAAGAGCCCGTGGATAGCGGGGGGACACCGCTATCCTTTTCTTTTTAACAAGGAGGGATGCCAGATAGACAAGAACGCGCGCGTGAATGAGGGGATCAGGGTTAAAGAGGTGCGTCTCGTGGGTCCGGACGGTAACCAGATCGGTATAAAGCCAATCGAGGAAGCCCTGGCAATGGCCGAGGAATTGGACCTGGACCTGGTGGAGGTGGCGCCTCAAGCCCAGCCCCCGGTCTGCAAGATCATGGACTACGGGAAGTATAGATACGAGCAGACGGTGAAGATGAAGGAGGCGCGCAAGAAACAGAGCGTCGTCGTCTACAAAGAGATGAAGTTGCGCCCCAAGATCGACAGGCACGACTACGAGACAAAGAAAAAGCATATAGAGAGGTTCCTCAATTCCGGCTACAAGGTAAAAGTGACCATCATGTTCCGGGGCAGGGAGATGAGCCATACGGAGTTGGGGAGGAATATCCTGGAACAGTTGTCCGAGGAACTCATCGAGCTCGGGGCGGTAGAATCGCAGCCCAAGCTCGATGGCCGGAACATGCAGATGATCATGGCGCCGTTGGTGACGGCGAAAAAAGACGGAGGGATGCATGCCAAAGATGAAGACACACCGGGGAGCGGCGAAGAGGTTTGAGATATCCGGCGGAGGCAAGATACGGCGGAGAAAAGCCTACGGAAGCCATCTGCTGACGAAAAAGAGCTCACGCCGCAAGCGGGGCTACCGCTCGAAGACCGAGGTATCCGAGCAAGACACCGCCAGCGTGAAAAAGCTATTGCGGCAGGGATAGAAAGCTATATCGGCTGATCATCGCAGCTCATACACAGCAGGAAAGGACTGAGAGAAAATGTCCAGAACGAGACACTCGGTGGCAAGGAAAAAGAGAAAGAAGAAAGTATTGCGCATGGCCAAGGGCTACCGCGGCGCCCGCAGCAGGTCTTATCGCAGCGCCAATGAACAGGTCATGCACTCACTGCAATATGCGTATCGTGATCGGCGTAACAAGAAGAGAAACTTCAGGCGTCTGTGGATAGCGCGGATCAACGCTGCCGCCAGGCAGAACGGCCTTTCCTACAGCAGGTTTATCCAAGGTCTTAAGCTGGCGGAAGTGGACGTGAACCGCAAGATGCTGGCCGAAATGGCCGTTTCCGATCCCGCCTCCTTCTCGGAGTTGGTGAAAAAGGCGAAGGATCACCTTGAGAAAGAGCCCGAGGTAAAGGAGGCGAGGGTCTGATGGGGTTCGCCTGTCGGGCGTGATCGAAAGCCCGAAGAACGAACGCATAAGGCGATACCGCCGCTTGCGTAAGAGGAACTTCCGCTACCGGGAAGGGAGATTCCTGGTGGAAGGCCTGCAATGTGTGGCGGAAGCCCTACTCTCCACGCATATACCGGAGTGCCTCATCTGTAACGACAGAGGCATCGAGGCCATGGAAGCATACGCGGACGTGATCCGTGAGCGGTCGGTACTTTGCTTCTCAGCTACCGATGAAGTCATTGCAAGTCTGGCAGCCACAGTCACACCGCAAGGGGTGATCGCAGTATCGCCCCTGGTGCACCTGGGGTTGGATGAAATACTGAACACCGGACCCGCTACCATCCTGGTCGCAAACCGGGTGAGGGACCCCGGCAACCTGGGAAATATGGTGAGGATTGCGGATGCCGCTGGCGTGGGAGGAATGATCGTGTGCGCGGAGAGCGCCGACCTCTACAACCCTAAGACGGTACGCAGCACCGCGGGATCGCTCTTCCACATACCCTTGGCCGTCGGGGAAGATATATCGACTACGGTTCGAGCCCTGAAGGAAGCCGGGTTCGCGGTTTTCGCGGCCAATGCACATTCCGGGACCGGCATGTGGGAGGCGGAATGGCCGCAGAGGCTGGCGCTGGTGATGGGCAATGAAGCCTGGGGCATACCGTCAGAAGAAGAAGCCTTGGCCGACGGCCTGGTGCATGTACCCATCCTGGGTAAGGCGGAATCCCTGAACGTTTCCGCCGCGGCTGCGGTCCTCCTATATGAGGTCGAGAGGCGGCGAAGTGCGGGTGTGAACGAGGGGGGAGATGACTAGATGTCCGTTGATGAGCTCCTGGACGAGGTCGCTGCCGACCCCGAGTTGAGCGGTATATATGATGAGGCCCGTGCCGCACTGGAAAAAGCGGGGGACTCTGCAGCTCTGGAGGATATCCGCGTAGCTTTCCTGGGCCGCAAGAGCAAGCTCTCATCGCTACTGCAGGGGATCAAGGAGCTTTCTCCGCAGGAACGCCGGAGGGTGGGACGGTTGGGCAACTACCTGAAGGGCTGGCTGGAGAGTTCCCTGGAGGAGAGAGGACGCACGCTGCGGCAGCGGGAGATGGAGAAGACGCTTGCGAAGGAGCAGGTCGATGTCTTTCTGCCCGGGAGGCTTATATCATATGGGACACGGCACCTGCTCTCGAGGATCATAGAGGAGATAGAGGATATCTTCATCGGCATGGGGTATCGGGTCGTGGAAGGCCCGGAGGTCGAGCTCGACTATTACAACTTCGAGGCGCTCAACACACCGGATTGGCATCCTTCGAAGTCGCCGTCGGACACCTTCTACTTAGGTATCCCCGGCAACGATCAAGGCGACGTACTTCTGCGCACCCATACCTCCCCGGTTCAGATAAGGGTGATGGAAACAACGCCCCCGCCTTTATACGTTATCGCACCCGGAAAGGCGTTCCGGCGCGATGTTCCCGATGCTACCCATTCTCCCATGTTCCACCAGGTGGAAGGCCTGGCGGTAGATGAGGGTATTTCCCTGGGAGACCTTAAGGGGACCCTGGAACACTTTGCCAAGCGGATGTTCGGCGCCGAAAGACGCGTGAGGTTCCGGCCCCACTTCTTCCCCTTTACGGAGCCCAGTGCCGAGGTCGACGTATCCTGCAACATATGCGACGGAAAAGGTTGCAGGGTCTGCAAGGGCACGGGGTGGTTGGAGATACTGGGTGCGGGCATGGTCGACCCCAACGTTTTCGCTTACGTCGAATACGATCCCGAAGAGATAAGCGGCTTCGCCTTCGGTATGGGGGTGGAGCGCATAGCCTTGCTAAAGTACGGGGTGCCGGATATCAGGTGCTTCTTCGACAACGACCTGCGCCTGCTCAGGCAATATTAGGGAGCGACAGACATGCGCGTTTCATTGCAATGGTTGGCGGAATACGTCGATCTGGTGACAAGCCCCCAGGAACTGGCTGAGCTGCTCACCGATTCCGGGACGGCGGTTGAAGGTATCGAATCACTGGGAGGCGAGTTCGAGGGTTTCATCGTAGGACGGGTACTGGAAGTAAATCCCCATCCCCAGGCGGATATGCTCAGCGTGTGCCGGGTGGACCTGGGCGGCGAGGTCGCCGATATCGTGTGCGGAGCCCCCAACGTTCGTGTGGGGATTGCGTCGCCCGTTGCCCTGCCGGGGACCAGGTTGCCGGACGGCACCGTCATCTCCAAGGCTGTTATCCGCGGGGTCGCCTCACGGGGCATGCTCCTCTCCGAGAAGGAGCTGGGCATCTCCGAGGAAGCGACGGGGATCATGCTCCTGGAGGAAGGGGCACTGGCGGGGGCGCGACTGGATGAGGCGCTGAGCATGCGCGACATCGTCCTGGACTTGGAGATCACTCCCAATCGTCCCGACTGCCTCTGCATGCTGGGAGTGGCGCGGGAAGTAGCCGCCCTCACCGGCCAGATACTGAAGAGGCCGAGTTTTGGATTGCGGGAAGAGGGGGTAAGGACCGAAGAAGAAGTACGCGTGGAGATAATCGATGGCGACCTCTGCTCCCGCTATGCGGCGAGGGTCATAGACGGTTTGAGCATACACACCTCTCCCTGGTGGATGCGGCGGAGGCTGCAGGCCGCGGGGGTGCGCCCCATCAGCAACGTGGTTGACGTTACCAACTACGTCATGCTGGAGCTCGGTCAACCCCTGCACGCCTTCGATCACAGCCTGGTCAGGGACGGGCACATCATCGTAAGGAGAGCGCTCGCCGGAGAGAGTATGAGCACCCTGGACGGGATTGAGAGGACACTCACCCCTGAGGACCTGCTCATATGCGACCCATCGGGGCCTATCGCCCTGGCTGGGGTGATGGGAGGCGAGCATACCGAGGTCAGCGACGGCACCACCAAGGTGCTCCTGGAATCCGCGCATTTCGATCCCGCCAACATCATGCGTACGGCCAGGGTGCAGGACCTCCCTTCCGAGGCATCCTACCGTTTCGAGAGGGGCGTCGATCCCAGCGGATGCGTCCACGCCGCGGACCGCGCGGCTTTTCTGATGCACGAGTTGGCGGGGGGCGTGGTGAGACCTGGCGCCGTGGACGCGCGCGCCCGGGTGATCGAACCCTTACACTTGAAGCTCAGGGTGGGGCGTGCTGCCAGGCTCATCGGCATATCCTTGCAGAGCGATAAGGCCGCTGAACTGCTGCGTTCCATCGAACTCGAGGTGCTCGAGATAGAGGAAGACGGAAAAGGCGCGACCATAGCGGTCCAGGTGCCCACCTTTCGTCCCGACCTGGAGAGGGAGATCGACTTGGTCGAGGAGGTGGCCCGCCTCTACGGTTACGGCCGCATCCCCCCTACGCTGCCGCGGTCATCGCACAACATAGGTTCACTGACGTCGGAACAGAGAGCGCGCCGCGAGATAGCCCGCATCATGGTAGGAATGGGATTGCGGGAGGCCATTTCCCTGGCCTTTATATCCCCGCGCTGGCTGGATATCCTGGACCCCGAAAGGGAAAGCCTGCCCGCCGATCGGGTCACCCTCAGCAACCCCATCAGCGAGGAGACGTCGCTATTGCGGGCGTCCCTCCTTCCCGGCCTCTTGGAAGCGGTCAGTTTCAACCTCAACCGGCGAGTGATGGACGTACACCTGTTTGAGATAGGAAGGGTTTTCCTGCCCCGCGCGGGAGAAAAGCTGCCCGCGGAGCCGGTGAGGCTGGGGTGCGCGCTGGCCGGCAAGTGGCTCCCGAAACAATGGGACCGGGAAGCGGAGGAAAGCGATTTCTTCACGGCCAAGGGAATACTGGAGGGGCTTGCATCAGCACTGCACTTCTCTGGCTGGTCTCTACGTCGGGAGAGGCTGCCATTCCTGCACCCTTCGCAGTCCTGCACAGTTAAAATCGGCGGGATGGATGCTGGTTATCTTGGGCTGATCAATCCCCGCATCGCCGCAGAGGCCGACTTGCCGGAGAACACCGCAGTGCTGGAACTCGATATGGAGCCTTTGGCGAACGCCGCCCGGACGCTTGCCCCCTACGAGGAGATACCGCGTTTTCCTTCCATCCAGATGGACCTGGCGGTCGTGGTCGGAGAGGACGTGGACTCCCTGCAGGTGGAAATGGCCATACGGGAAGTAGGGGGAGAACTCCTGCGCGATGTCCGTCTCTTCGACCTCTACCGTGGGGAACAGCTGGGGGGGGCGGAAAAGAGCCTGGCCTTCAGCCTGTCCTTCTATGCCCTTGACCGCACGCTCAGGGACGAAGAGGTGCATTGCGCCTGCGAGGACATCATAAAGTCCCTGTCAGAGCGGCTGGGAGCCCGGCTGCGATGAATGCCCCCTGATCCACATGCCCCTGGCCCTAAAGGCAAACACCATAATCCCACTTCCACCCACACTTCCTGGAGAAGAACTAGAAAAGACAGAGGCCCTGACCTGCAGGCAGGGAGGGCCGTCCCCGGCTTGGTGATGGTCAGAGGGCCTGGTTGTACTTGTGCATCAGGCGGGACTTGCGGTTGGCGGCGTTGTTCTTGTGGATGATACCGTCACTTGCCGCCTTGTCCAGCGCCTGAATGGCCTTATTGAGGTAGATCTCGCTTTCTTCGCGGTCGCCGCGCTGTAATGCGGTCTCAAAACGCTTGACGTAAGTCTTTATCTCCGACTTGCGCGACTTGTTGCGCACACGCCTTTTCTCCGCTTGACGCATGCGCTTCTCCTGCTGCTTGATGTTGGGCAAATGCCTCCTCCTCCTTTCCTCAAACAGGGCAAATTGTAGCATATCGGAATGGCGAGGGTAAGGTCCCGAGCGATAACGGATGCACAGATGCGTGCGTGCCAGGCCTTAGAAGTGGTTGCACGGATGTATGTGTGCCAGGCCTACACGTTCGGAAACGTGAAGGCGCTGGCACCGTAGCGCCGAAGAGGGCGCTGGCGCTTTCGCGCTACAGGCGATCGGGTGTTGTGCACTCTAGGCCAAGCGATAATGTGCGATAATGACCGAGGTGTATAAGTATGGAGAGAAACAATATAAGGAACTTCTGCATAATAGCGCATATCGATCACGGCAAGTCCACCCTGGCCGACAGGTTTCTCGAGATCACGCATAGCGTACCCTGGCAGAAGATGGCCGACCAGTACCTCGACCGCATGGAACTGGAGCGGGAGAGGGGGATCACCATCAAGGCCCAGGCCGTACGCATGCAGTACTCGCCCGGCGGGGAGGAGGAATACCGCCTCAACCTCATCGATACGCCTGGACACGTCGATTTCTCATACGAGGTCTCCCGCAGCCTGGCGGCCTGCGAGGGCGCCGTGCTGCTCGTGGACGCCTCGCAGGGCGTGGAGGCCCAGACGGTGGGAAACGCTTACCTGGCCGTGGAAGCGGGCTTGACCGTCATCCCCGTGGTCAACAAGATCGACCTGCCTTCCGCCGATTATGAGGATACCGCCATGGAGATATCAGACCTGCTGGGCGTCGACCCTGCGGAAGTATTGGCGGTATCGGCGAAGACCGGGGAAGGGGTGGAGAGGCTGCTCCAGGAGGTCATCAGACGCGTACCACCCCCGGGGGGCGAAAGCGGGCTGCCCCTGAGAGCCCTGGTGTTCGATTCGATCTACGATCTATACCGTGGGGTTGTCGCCTTCGTGCGGGTCATCGAGGGCGTGGTTGCCAGAGGGATGAGGGCCCGTTTCATGGCCACGGGAACCGCGGCAGACATCGACGAGGTGGGCTACTTCTCGCCGGACATGATCTCCTGCGACAGGCTGGAGGCGGGAGAGGTCGGGTATATCATCACCGGCATCAAGGAAGTCACCAGGATCAAGGTCGGGGATACGGTGACCGGCAGGGAGGATGCCGCCGCTGAACCGTTGCCCGGCTACCTGGAACCGAAACCCATGGTTTTTGCGGGGATCTATCCGGTTGATTCCGATGACTTCACGGACCTCAACGACGCCCTGGACAGGTTAAAGCTCAACGATGCCTCCCTCACCTTCGCCAAGGAGACCTCGAAGGCATTGGGATTCGGTTTCAGGTGCGGTTTCCTCGGGCTCCTGCACATGGAGATCGTGCAGGAGCGCCTGGAGAGGGAATACGGGCTGGGCCTGGTGATAACAGCCCCCAACGTCGTTTACGAGATCGAGGAGCGGGGAGGGGATACGGCCTACGTCCGCAATCCCTCCGACATGCCTGACATGGGGACGGTGGCAGAGGTACGTGAGCCCTACGTCCAGGCCACCATCTTGATGCCACCCGACTACATGGGCGGCATGCTTGAACTGGTAAAGGAAAGACGGGGGATATTCCAGGATATGGTCTATCTGTCGGGACGCCGGGTGGAGATACGCTGCCGCCTGCCCCTGGCGGAGATCGTGGTTGACTTCTACGACCAGCTGAAGTCGCGCAGCCGGGGCTACGCATCGTTGGATTACGAACACGCCGGCTTCCAGCCCGGCAACCTGGTAAAGCTGGACATCCTGATCAACGGCGAACCCGTAGACGCATTCTCCTCCGTCGTGGACAGGAGCCGCGCTTACGACTACGGCAGGCGTATAACGCAGAGGTTGCGCGAGCTCATACCCCGCCAGCTCTTTGATGTGCCGGTGCAGGCGGCTATCGGAGGACGCGTGGTAGCCAGGGAGACCATCAAGGCTAAACGCAAGGACGTGCTGGCCAAGTGCTATGGCGGCGACGTGACCAGGAAGAAGAAGCTGTTGCAGAAGCAGAAAGAGGGAAAGAAACGGATGAAGATGGTGGGAAAGGTGGAGATACCTCAGGAAGCGTTCATCTCCGCCCTCAGGGTGACCAGGGAGGAGACCGGGAAGTGAGGCTCTACGTGCACTGGCCCTTCTGCCTGTCACGCTGCGCCTATTGCGACTTCAACTCGCGCGTCGCCGCACGGCGTCATATGGAAGCCTACAGGCTTGCACTGTACGCAGAGCTGGAGGCATGGGCCTGCATGTTGGAGGAAAACAAGAGGCGGCTGAGTTCCATCTACCTGGGAGGTGGTACGCCGTCCACCCTGAGCGGCGCAGAGATCTCAGCGCTGCTGGGCAAGATGACCGGGCGTTTCGTGCTGAATAGCGCCGCCGAGGTGACCGTCGAAGTGAACCCTGCCAACTGGAGTCACGAGGATTTTACGGCCGCATGCGCGGGCGGCGTGAACCGTATGAGCATAGGGGTGCAATCGCTGCACGACCCCTCACTCCGGCTGTTGGGGAGGGCACACGATAGGGACGCAGCCAGGGAGGCTGTCAGGCATGCCCTGCGTTGCGGTGCGCGTTCCGTTTCCGCTGATCTTTTGTACGGCCTGCCCGGGATGGACGTGGCGTCCCTGGAGAGATGCCTGGACGAGATACTCGAAACAGGCCCGCACCACTTGAGCCTCTATGCCCTGACCTTATCCGGCAGGTCGCCGTTGTCACTTGCTGTCAGCAGGGGTGAGGTTTCACTCCCCTGCGAGGATGAGGTTGCAGACCAGTACATGGCGGCGGTGGAGAAGCTGCGCACAGCGGGTTACGAACACTACGAGGTATCGAACTTTTGTCTCCCCGGGCATCATAGCCGGCACAACCTCGCATATTGGAAACGGGAGGAATACCTGGGGTTGGGTGCGGGTGCCCATTCCCTGCTGGGAAGGTGCCGTCTCTACAACACAGATTCCATCCTCGGCTACGTGAACATGCTCGGGAAAAGCCAGATGGCGGTGGACGGGTGGGAATTGCTCGATGCGGCGGACGAGCGCGAGGAAGCGATAATGCTGGGATTGAGGACTTCCCGGGGGGTGCCGGAGAATATCCTGGATGCGGGAGGCGATCATCTCGATGACCTGGAGTTTCGAGGGTTGCTGGCGAGAAGGTGGGGACGCGTCAGCCTGACGACCCGGGGCATGCTCGTCTCCAATACGTTGATAGCGGCACTCCTGCCAGCTTGACCGGCAGTTGTGCAAACCGATAAGTTATTGTTAAGGTAGCACTCTAAGGAGGAGAGTGCTAAATGCTGGATAAAAGACAACAGAAGATACTGAAGACGGTGGTGTACAAGTACATCACGACCGGGGCGCCTGTCGGGTCGAAGTCGCTCGCGGAGAGCCTCAACCTTGGCGTCAGCCCCGCCACCATCCGCAACGAGCTGAGCAAGCTCGAGGGGATGGGCTACCTCTACCAACCACATACCTCGGCGGGCAGGGTCCCCACCGACCTCGGCTACCGTTTCTACGTGGACAGCCTCAGCGGGCGTACGCGCCTGCGAGAGGAGGAGAGACAGGCAATCCTGACCCTCTTCTCGCACAAGACGCGCGAACTCGAGAACCTGCTGCAGGAGACCAGCACGCTGCTTTCCCGCCTCACCAGTGCGGCTGCCATGGTCATCGCGCCGCGCCTGCGCCGCAACACCATCAAACATGTCGACCTGGTCGATCTGGCGGAGGACATCATCCTGTTGGTGATCATCACCGATACGGGAAGAGTCGAGAAGAAACTCATCGATATCAAGGATACGGACAAGGTCGTCGATCTCGAAGAGATCCAGTCCTTCCTCAACCGCAACCTGCAGGGCAGGGGCTTGGACGAGATGACGGACCTGAAGGTCCATCGCGAGTTGAGGACCTTGAAGTCGCCCCTGCTCGCCGCGAAGGTGACCGCCGTTATCCGGGACATCCTCTCAGAAGAGGAATACGAGAAAGTCTTCGTGGGAGGGACGGTGCATCTGCTACGCTACCTGGATGATGAAGGGGTAAGAAGGATCGAGAACCTGCTCGAGCATTTCGAGGAGCAGTATTTCCTGCTCAACATGCTCAGCGAGGCCCTGGGCTCCAAGGAGCTCCTGGTGCGGATCGGGGACGAGAACCTCTACAAGGAGCTGCAGTCGTTCAGCCTGGTCACCACCCCCTATGCTATCGGCGAGGAGATGGTCGGTACGGTGAGCGTGCTGGGCCCCACGCGCATGGACTACGCCCGGGTCATACCGACAGTCGATTTCATCGCGAAATCCCTCAGCCGCACGCTGGAGATGCTCAAGGGGTAAGAAGGGTGATTTAACGAGACCATGAAGGATTACTACGGGATTCTGGGCGTACCTCGAGGGGCTGACCAGGAAGAGATAAAGCGGGCATACCGGCAGATGGCGCGCCGCCACCATCCTGACGTCAGCGAGGAGGAAGGCGACGCGGGAGGCCGCTTCAAAGAGATAAGCGAAGCCTACGAGGTATTGAGCGACCCGGAGAAGAGGAGGAAGTACGACCTCTTCGGAGAAGAGGGAGCGGCCTCATCCATGTTCGACCGGGGTTTCGACGGCTTTGCGGGGCCTATCGGGGATATCTTCAACCTCTTCTTCGGGCGTGGCCAGGCCGGTTCGGCCCATGCGCCGCGACGGGGAAGCGACCTCCTCACGGTGATCGAGGTGACCCTGCTCGAGGCTTACGCAGGCGTAATGCGTGAGATCGACATGCCGGGGCACGAGGTCTGCGCGGACTGCGAAGGCAGCGGGCTGAAGAAAGGTTTCAGCCACGATCTATGCCCGGAGTGCGGTGGCGAAGGAAAGACTGTGCACAGCCGTCGCAGCTCCTTCGGGACATTCACCTCGACCACCTCCTGCCGCCGCTGCGGCGGCGCGGGTGAGATAAACGCACACCCCTGCCCTGCATGCGATGGGAGGGGAGTGAAGCAACTCCTGGACAAGCTGGAGGTGGACATACCGGCCGGTGTCGACGGTGGGGACCGCATACGCCTGGCCGGCAGGGGGGAGGCCGGTAATGCGGGAGGACCACCGGGAGACCTCTACGTGGAGATAAGGGTGCGAGAACACGAGACGTTCACCCGCCACGGCAGCGATCTCCACGCCATGGTAAAGATAGACATATCCGAGGCGGCGCTAGGCACCGATATCGATATACCGACCCTTAACGGGGAAGAGAAACTGCGCATACCGGCCGGCAGCCAGCCGGGGGAACTGTTCAAGCTGCGCGGGAAAGGGATGCCGCGCGTTCACTCGCGTTCCGTCGGAGACCTCTACCTCACCCTTGAGGTGCAGGTGCCGCGCAAGCTCAATGCGGAACAGAAACGGCTGCTGAAGGAGTACCAGCGCATCGAGACTCTCAAGAAAGAGGAGCCCGGAATCGTAGAGCGCCTGCGCAAGGCGATGAGGCCTCAACCTTGACCACGGCCAGGTTCTATGTCTCTCCCACTGCATCCCTGAAAGGGCGGTTGACCCTAGTTGGTGCGGAACATCACCATATCAGCCGCGTGCTCAGGATGCGTACGGGACAGGCTGTGCAGCTGCTGGATGGCAAAGGCAACATCGGGCACAGCATCATACTCGAGATCACCTCCGCACACACGGTGGTAATGGTGGAGGGTTCTTGCAGCGTGGTGGAGGAGCGGCCGAGACTGTGCCTGTTCCAGGCGCTCCCCCAAGGAGTGAAAATGGACTCCGTTGTGCAGTGGAGCGTGGAACTGGGGGCGGCTGTGGTGGCCCCTTTCGCGTGTACGAGGTCTCGTGCACTGGGCTCCGCGGTTGAGAAGCGGGTGGATAGGTGGCGCAAGATCGCGCTGGAATCATCGCGAGTAGCGGGACGTCCCTTCCTGCCAGAAGTGAGAAAGCCGCGGAGCTGGGACGATGCGCTGCGCGAGCTGGCAGGCATGAAGAGCGCCATCTTTGCGGACGAGGCGGGAGGCGCAAAGCCTTCCGTCGCATTGGCTGGACCTCTACCCGACGAGCTGGGGTTGATGATAGGACCAGAGGGCGGCTTCTGCGATGAGGAGCGAGAGGAACTGGTCGGGTCTGGAATCCGGCCAGTGACGCTGGGCAGCACCCTGTTGCGGACGGAGACTGCAGGCATGGTGCTCCTGGCCGCCGTCAGGTGCCATTACGGTATGCTGTGAGGTCTCATATGGCTGATGTAGCGGTGTTCACCATAGGCTGCAAGGTAAACCAGGCAGAGAGCGATGAGTTGAGGGCAGGCTTGTTGAAGGCCGGCCACGGCATCGTTTCCGAGCCGGCCGCCGCCGACCTGTGCGTGGTCAACACCTGCACGGTAACGGCCGAGAGTGACCGCAAGTGCCGCAAGCTCGTCCGCTGGTTAGAAAAGCGTGGAGCCGAGGCTATCGTGGTCGCGGGTTGCTATGCGGACGTGAGCCCCGGCGACCTGGCTGCCCTTCCGGGAGTGGTGCGCGTATTGCCGAACACGCGCAAGGATGACTGGTTGCGCGAGATCACGTCCTTACTCCCAGGGGGCGCGAAGGGGAGCACGCCGCCTGAGCCACGGCGAACACGCGCTTTTATCAAGGTGCAGGACGGATGCGAGCGTGGCTGCTCCTATTGTATCGTCCCCCTTGCAAGGGGCAAGGAGAGGTCGCGAGCGGTGAAGGAGATCATGGAGGAGACGGCGGGATATCTCGGCACGGGGATCAGCGAACTGGTCCTGTGCGGCATCAATCTGGGAAGATACAGCCAGGGCCCGGGTAGAGAACTCGGTTACCTGGTGCATGAGGTGCTGTCCGCAGGAGAGGGTTTCAGGGTCAGGTTGAGTTCCATCGAACTCGAGGACCTGCGCATGGAATGGCTGGAAGGATGGGCGGCTTCCGGCCGTGTCTGCCCGCACCTGCATCTCCCGCTGCA
>Ga0315274_10005824_pt1 | contig 18009 bp, 13 predicted proteins | sample YL17G02_20_MG_FD_203700 | JGI IMG/M metagenome (GOLD analysis project Ga0315274, IMG submission 203700) | Sediment microbial communities from Yellowstone Lake, YNP, Wyoming, USA - YL17G02_20 | ecosystem: Environmental > Aquatic > Freshwater > Lake > Sediment | place: USA: Wyoming | collected...
ACGATCTGGGGAGCGGCGTGTATATCGACCTCTCCGAGCACGGCCTGTCTTACGAGCCGACTATCGTGCGTTCCCTCGAGGAAGGAGCCGACCTGGTCTGTTTCAGCGGGGACAAGCTCCTGGGCGGTCCCCAGGGCGGCATTATACTCGGCAGGTCCGACCTGGTCGAGGCCATGGCCAGGCACCCCCTGGCCAGAGCGGTACGGGTGGACAAGCTGACCGTCGCGGCCATGGAGGCCACCCTGCGCCAGTACCTGGACCCGGAGCGGGCGGTTAAGGAGATCCCCACCCTGGCCATGCTCACCGCCGATCCGGATACCCTGCGAAAAAGGGCCAGGGGGCTGGCGAAGAAGATCGCCGCGGAAAGCGGCTTCCAGGCCGAGGTCGTAGAGGATGTCTCGCGCGCAGGCGGAGGCGCCCTGCCCATGGAGGACCTCCCCACCTGGACGGTCGCCGTCACCTCGCCCGAGCACAGTGCGAACCTCATCGAGACCAGGCTGCGCGAGGCGGACCCGCCCGTTATCTGCCGTATAAGAGACGACCGCGTCATCCTGGACATGCGCACCGTGCGTGACGACGAGGTGGGCCTCATAGCGGGGGCTTTCATGGCCATAGGGCCGTGAGGAGCCGAAAACGCAGGGCTGATGAGCTTCTCCGCCTTTCGCGCGCATATCGCGATAACACCGGGCCCGTCATCGCAAGGGGCGCGAGAACCGGCAGGCGCGGCAGACACGGGTAGGGGCATCTCCGAGGAACCATCATGAAGAACTTTATCATCGGCACCGCCGGACATATCGACCACGGAAAGACGGAGCTCATCAAGGCTCTCACCGGCATAGACACCGACCGCCTCAAGGAGGAGAAAGAGCGCGGCATCTCCATCGAGCTTGGCTTTGCGGACATCGTGCTGCCCGGCGGGCTCACCGCGGGCGTGGTCGACGTCCCCGGGCACGAGCACTTCGTGAAGAACATGCTCGCCGGCGCCACCGGCTTCGACATGGTGCTGCTGGTAGTGGCGGCGGACGATGGAGTGATGCCGCAGACCATCGAGCACCTGGCTATCGTCGACCTCCTCGGCGTCGAGGACGGGGTGGTGGTGATCACCAAGGCGGACCTGGTCGACGAGGATATGCTGGAGCTGGTAAAGGAAGACGTCGCCGGGGCCGTTGCCGGCACCGCCCTGGAGGAAGTGGAGATGGTGGTGACCTCGAGCCGCACTGGCCAGGGGCTGGATGAGCTCAGGGAGGCCATCCTGAGGGTCGCGGACAGGGTGCGCATGCGTGACTCCGAGGGGCCGTTCCGCCTGCCCGTGGACCGTGTCTTCACCCTGAAGGGGATAGGGACGGTGATCACCGGCACCCTGTGGGAGGGCAGCGTGGCCGACGGCGATGAAGCGGTTATCCAGCCGGCAGGCAGGAAGGTGCGGGTGCGCAACATCCAGGTGCATGGGGATGACGTAGAGCGCGCTTACGCCGGGCAGAGGGTGGCCCTGAACCTGCCGGGCATCTCCACCGAGGAGATCGAACGGGGCGACGTCATCGGGACCCCGGGGTATCTCCATCCCACCTTGATGGCGGATGCCCTCCTCCACATCATCGCAAGCGCGCCACGTTCCCTGAAGAACCGCGCGCGGGTGCGCTTCCACCACGGGACCAGGGAGGTCATGGCGCGGGCCATCCTCCTGGGAGGCCGGGAGGAGTTGCGCCCGGGGGAGAGCGCCTACGTCCAGTTCCGCTTGGAGAGGCCGGTCATCGCGCTGTACGGCGACCGCTATATCCTGCGCAGTTATTCTCCCGTCACCACCACGGGAGGCGGGCAGGTCCTCGATTCCCACCCCAGGAAACACCGCCACCATCAGGCCGCCGTGCTGGAGGGCCTGGAGAAACGCGAGCAGGGCGTCCCGCAAGAACTGGTCTTGCTAGTGGTCGAGGAGAGGGGGTTGCCCCTTTCCTACCGGGAGCTTCTCTCCTGGACGGAGATCGGAGAGGCGGAACTGAAGAAAGCCCTGGCTGAGCTACTATCACAGGCTAAGCTGTCGGAGGTCGCAGGCGACGGCGACCCCCTGTACGTGACCCCGGCCCTCCTGGCCTCACTGCGGGAGCGCATGACCTCACTCACCGGGGAACTGCATGACGCTAATCCCTTGAAGCCGGGGATAGAGAAGGAAGCGCTGCGGCAGCGCATGGGTGCGGGATTGGGAGTGGATGTGTTCGAGGCCCTGCTGCGCAGCGCGGTCGCTGACGGCATGCTCGAGGTGGAGGCGGGGCGGGTGCGGGTGGCGGGCAAGGGCAGGTCGCTCTCCCTCAAGGAAAGCGAGGACAAAGAGGGGCTGCTGCGGGAGATCCGCGCAGGGGGGTTCAGCCCTCCCATGTTCAAAGAGATGATGGAGAATCACGGCCTGGACAAGAACAAGCTCCGCGACCTGCTCGGGATACTCCTGGAGGAAGGGGAGATCGAACAGGTGAACCCGGACTTTTTCCTGGCACGAGGGAAGATCGCCGAAGCGGAGGAGCGCATCCGCTCCCGTCTTTCCGAAAGCGGCAAGCTGGAGGTGGCCGATGTGAGGGAGATGCTGGGAGCGAGCCGCAAGTACGCCATCCCCCTGCTGGAATATTTCGACAGGAAGAGGGTGACCAGGCGCGACGGTGACTACCGCATCGCTTTCTGAGCGGTTGATCAACTCTTATGGAGAGTCTTGAAAGTCTTTATATGGACGTACACGTGCCAGGCCCTTCACGTTCGGAAACGCGAAGGCGCAGGCACCGTGCCGCCGCCCTCCGGGCGTCGCCGCGCTTTCGCGCTACAGGCTACCACACCCTGGTGATAATAAGTTAGGGTGTTTTAGAGGTTATAATATGTACTTGGAGGTGCATCCGTCCTGGTGGGCGGCCCGGTCTTCAAAACCGGTGCGGTGTCGTAACGGGCGCCGGGTAAGTTCGATTCTTACGCATCTCCGCCATTCTAATTAATCGGTTGCGTTGAGGAGCCGATGCAGGGAAATGCCGGCTTGGTGCGCCGGGAAGGAGCACATTCTAGAAGCGACAAGATGTAAGCTTCGGTGGTTAAGATCTAGGGGGTGTGGTGATGGCAGACTACGTTCTGGTACACGGCGGAAAGAGCAACGGCATCGTATGGAACAAAGTGATCCCCCTGCTCGAAGAAATGGGTCACAGGGTATTTGCGCCTTCCCTGGCCAGCCCCGAGGGTTCCACCCTCAGCGAGCATATCTCCGGGGTGTGCAAATCGATAGAGGAAAACAACTTGGACGGTATCATATTGGCCGGCCACAGTTACGCCTCGTTTGTCATTACCGGTGTCGCGGATAGGATGCCCGAACGGATCAAACGCCTGATATATATCGATTCCTCCGTTCCTGCTCCCGGCAAGTCGCTCTCCGAGATCTTCGCCGACTCCGGTATCGGGTTTGAAGACTACGGCGTGCCGCAGGACCCGCCGTTCCTCGAGCCTCTCGACTACGATGAAGAGAAGCTGCGAAAGATCCCCAAGACCTATATCCAGTGTACGCAAAGTGAGTTCGCTATCGTCTCCAGGCCGACCTACGAGAAGGTCGTGGAAAATGCGGAACGGGACAACTGGGACTACTTCACCTTGGACTCCGACCACAAGTGCATGGATTCGCATCCGGTCGAACTGGCGGATTTACTCCTTTTAAAACGAGACTGATGAATATATTGCCGTTTGCATCGAGATGGTACTCTTCGAGAACCGTGGATTTCCAGATAATATATAGAGCATGAATACGAAAAGCTTGCTCATTTTCGTGGAGGTGGCGAACACCGGCAGTTTCTCTGCTGCGGCGCGAAACCTGGGGCTTACCCAACCAGCCGTCAGCTCTCAGATCCGCACCCTGGAGAAGGAATATGGCAGCACCCTCGTCGACCGCTCCACGGGGCACAGCCGGCTCACGGAAGCCGGGGAATCCCTTCTCCGCTATGCCCGCGGTATCCTCGAGATGGAGGATAAGCTCAGAAGGGAGATGGAGAGCAGGCGCAGCGAGGTCAGCGGCCCTATCACCATAGCCGCCAGCAATATCCCGGGTGAATACATCGTGCCCTACATCCTGGCCCACTACCGGGAACGCTATCCCCTGGCCGACCCGCGCCTGGACATCGCCGACTCGGGTGAAGTGCTGGAGAGGGTGCGGGCTGGCGAGGTGGATCTGGGCTGCGTAGGCCTGCGCGAGGAGGATGAAAGGCTGTGTTACGGTTTGCTGTGCGAGGACCGCCTGGTTTTCATCGCACCGCCGCATCACCCTTTGTCGAAGCGGCGCAACCTGCAGCCTGCCGACCTGGAAGGGATGACCCTGTTGTGGCGGGAGGGAGGATCCGGCACCCGTTCACACATGGTAAGGATCCTGGCCGACCTGGGGCTGGGGAAGGTCCCTGAGGGTTCGATGCAGCTCGGAAGCACCATGGCCGTGATCCAGGCCGTGGCCGCTGGGGCGGGGTTCTCGATCATCTCCCTCTGGGCGGCGGATACATACATCCAGCAAGGCAAGGTGTCAGCGCTCAAGATAAAAGGCCGGGGGATGAGACGGGATTTCTACTACGTATTCCTGCGGCGCCGTCCCCTCTCCCCCGCCACCGCCGCCCTATTGAAGTTGTTGGAGGAGGAACGGCCTAACCTCGAGCACAGGCTGGGGTTCCTCTCCTCTTAACGTGGCTGGGTCAGATTTAAACCTGGATTTTCAATGGTTTGCGCATGGTTTGTCCGCGATGGAAGATGCATGTTTAAGACCCGACCCCAAAGGTGGATGTGGACGGCTGACCCTATGTGTCGATTGGACGGCTGACCCCATTTGTTCTATTTCCCTTGCGGGTCGACGTTCTTCTCCATGTTCTGCATATACGCTTCCATGCCGGGGGTGATGTGCACCGCCCCATCGGGGTCGACCATCACGGCTTGTGCTCCCTCCAGGGCTTGCACCCAGTCCATCCCCTGCGGGTATCCCATGACGAAGGCGGTGGTGGACATGGCGTCCGACCAGGCCCCGTTCATGCCCCCGATAACGGTAACGGCGATCGTACCTCTTGCGGGGTATCCGGTACGCGGGTCGATGATGTGGTGGTAGCGGACACCCTCGTAATCGAAGAAGCGCTGGTTATCCCCGGAGGTACTGATATAGGTCTGGCCGGGGACGGAGAAGGTCGCCAGGTATCCCTCGCCACGCGGGTTCGAGACGGCTATCAACCAGTAAGGCCCGCCGGCCGCCTGGGGCTTTTCGCCCATGGTCAGGCTGGTGCTGATCATGTCGATGATCCCCGCCTCTATTCCCCGGGACGATAATGCCTCCTCCGCAGTATCGATGGCGTACCCCTTGGCCAGGCCTCCCAGGTCGATGGCCATTCCCTCGCGGGTGAAATATACGCTGTGCGCGGTCTCGTCCAGGACTAGCATATCCGCCCCTACTAACTCCATCGCCCTGTCTATCTCCTCCTGCGTGGGCGGCCCCTCCCCCCGTTCACCGCGCCCGATCACGTCCCATAAGTCCACCAGCGGGCCCACGGTTATGTCGAAGATACCGCCGCTGGCCTCGTAGATATCCATGCCCGTGGTTATCATCTCCCACAGATCATCGGAGACGGTTACGGGTCCAGACGCCGCCGTTGCGTTCAAGCGCGATATCTCGCTCTCCGCAGTATAACGGTCGGCTATCTCCTCGATACCGAAGAGCTCCTGGAAGGCGGCATCCACCGCGCCCTCCACCCGGGACTGGTTCTTCCCGTAGGCAGTGATGGTCACGACGTCGTCGAGGACATATTCCTGGCGCTTGTAAGGCTCTTTGGAATAGCCCGGGTTCAGCAGGATGACCAGGATAACGGCGATGACCACCAGCACGATGACCGCGCCGATGACCAACAGCGTGTCCCGCCGGTTCTTCCGTCCCAGGGTTTTCTCATCACAGGCATTCCGGTTGTTCACGCAAGAGAGTATAACATCGATGGGGTCGTGTCTTCGATCTTCGGTTCTTCTTCTCGAGATCGATCAACCATATATCATAAAGTGAAATCGAAGATCGAAGACACGACCCCCTAGACCCCCCTAGACCCTAGAAGCTCCTTTCCAGGAACCGAGAGATATACATCAAGGTCAGCTCCAACAACAGGACGAAGATGGCCGCGATGCCCAGGGACTGCACCATGATGATGAGCCCGGGAAGGTCCAACTGGAAAAACTCCCGGAACCAGGGGATGGCCAGAACGCCGACGAGAGACCCGGCCATCACCGCCACCAGGGCACCCCTCCAGGACCAGAGCGGACGCGAGAGATATGCGAGCACCGCCAATCCCACGATTGTGAGCACGATGACCGCCACCGTGCGGGACTCCTCCAGGCTCGCCCCGTGAGCCCGGGCCATGGCATTGGCGGTGAAGGTACCGGCCGCTGCGATGAATCCCGCCGGCACGGCGAAGTATAAGACCCGCCGCAACAATCCCGGCCGGTAGCGCTGCTTGCTGGGAGCGAATGAGAGCACAAAAGCGGGTATCCCGATGGTTATGGAACCCACCAGGGTGATGTGGCGGGGAAGGAAGGGATAAGGCCAGGCGATGATGGCGATGCCCACGGCCAGCAGGGCGACATAGACGGTTTTGGTGAGGAACAGGTTGGCCACCCTCTCCATGTTGGCCATCACGCGCCTCCCTTCGGCTACAACTCCGGGCAGGGTGGAGAACCTGCCGTCGAGTAGCACCAGTTGAGCGACGGACTTCGTCGAGGGAGCTCCGGAGCCCATGGCGATGCCCATGTCCGCGTCCTTCAAGGCCAGGGTGTCGTTGACCCCGTCCCCGGTCATGGCCACCACGTGTCCCCCTGACTGCAGGGCATGCACCATCATGCGTTTCTGCTCCGGTACCACGCGGCCGAATACCGTGCTCTCGTGCATGACCTCGGAGAGGTCTGCGAGGTCCTCGGGGAGCTCGCGGGCGTCCACCGGTTCCTCCGCGCCCGGTACACCTACGCGCTCGGCCACCGAGCCTACCGTACGCGGATTGTCCCCCGAGATGATCCTGATACCCACCTCCTGTTCCTGGAAATAATCGAGGGTCTCCGCGGCGTCGGGACGTATCTTCTCCTCGATGATGATAAGAGCGGTGGGCTCGAGGCGCTCTGGGAGTCTCTCTTCCACCACCGCCTCCCCGGCCCGGGAGAGCAGGAGGACGCGCAGGCCGGAGCGCGCCAGGGAATCTGCCCTGTCCCGCAAGGAGGCCTGCGCCGCTTCTCCCAACAACACCTCGGGGGCACCCACCACCCAGGAACCATGGTCCTGGAAGGAGACCGCGCTCCACTTGCGGGCCGAGGAGAAGGGCACGGTGGCCTCTACCTTCCAGCCCGGCGGGGCAGGAAAGGCGGAGGCGATAGCCGCCAGCGTGGCGTTCTCGGACGGGGACGCGGCGGCGAAAGCCCCCAGGACCTCGTCCAGGTCATCCTTTCCGTTCAGGGCCTCGATGTGGCTGAACTCCAGCGCACCCTCGGTAAGTGTCCCGGTCTTATCCAGGCAGATGACGTCCACCCTCGCCAACCCTTCGACGGCGGGGAGTTCCTGCACCAGGACCTTGCGGCGCGCGAGCGCTACGGCGCTCACTGCGAAAACCAGGCTGGTGAGCAGGACCAGACCCTCGGGCACCATTCCCACCAACCCGGCCACCGTGGCCATGATAGAGTCGTCGAAGGTATTGTCCGCGAGCAGCTGGCTTATGGTCAGGAGGATAGCGACCGGGATCATGACGTAGGTTATGTAGCGCAGGATGATGTTGTTGGTGTCACGCAGCTCCGATCTCACCAGTTCGTAACGTTTGGCCTCCGATGCGAGCTTCTGTGCAAAAGCATCCTCCCCTACCGCCGTCGCCCTGAACCTTCCGGAGCCGGCGGATACGAAGCTCCCGGAGAGCAGGCTGTCGCCCGGCTTCTTCACCACAGGCACCGATTCCCCCGTGAGCAGCGACTCGTCCACCTCCATCCCCTCCGAGACCAGCACCGACCCGTCGACGAGTATCTGGTCGCCGGCCTGGAGCTCGAGGAGCTCGTCCAGGACCACTTCCTCCCGGGAGACCTCCATGGGTTTTCCCCCCCGGATGACCCGGGCCCTGGGTGCGCTCAAGAGGGAAAGGCGGTCGAGGGTTTTCTTCGCGCGCAGTTCCTGTACGATGCCGATGAGGGTGTTGAAGATCAGCACCCCGCCGAAGAGCGCATCCCGAGGCGAGCCTATGACTATGACCACCACTGCCAGGAACCCGAGGATGGCATTGAAGCGGTTGAAGACGTTGGCCCGGATGATATGGGAGAGGGAACGGCTGGTCTTCTCCTTTACCTGGTTGGTCTTACCCTGGGCGACCCGTTCCTTGACCTCCGCCTCACTGAGGCCGCGCTCTATGAATGCGGCATCGTCCGGAGGCGGAACGGCCGGCTGCGCAGCGCGCCCCTCTTCTTCCTTGCAGCCGCTTTCCTCATCCTTCATCTTTCGCCCTGCCGTTTACCGTTAGATGGGACTTGCCTTGCTCTCCCCTATTGTTGCATAAAACCGCGGGGTTGCAGCGGGGAGACTTCATGGGCGGGAAAACGCGAGTGAAGTGATCTCGTGCGGATCATAATCAACGTCCGGAGGAGATTGCCGCGTCGCCTTCGCCTCCTCGCAACGAGCGCAAGCGAAGCAATCTCGTGCGGACCATGGTCAACATCCATATGAGATCGCCACGTCGCCTTCGCCTCCTCGCGATGACGGGAAACGTTGGCTCCTCACAATGTCGGGAAAACGTTATTGCGAGCGGAGCGAAGCAACCTTTATCACCCAATCCCTATCTGGATCCGAGGCCACGGTTCTATGACCACCATGCAACGTCTCTATCATCAGTATGTACCCGCATAAGGAGGACACACGGTGTTATGATTGCCGCGTCGCCTTCGCCTCCTCGCAATGACGGTATCAAGAACCAATAAAAAAGAGCCGGGAAAACCCGGCCCTTTTTATCGATATCGTCACGTCAGGCTGCGACCACCTCGCCGAACCTCTTGGGCTTGAACACCTTGTCCAACAACAGCACGAAGCAGTTGGCGATGATGATGGAGTAGGCCACGGCGCCCGTTGGCGCTCCGTAGACCCGGATGAGCACTATGAGCACCCCGATGAGCAGCCCGAAGATCACCTGTCCCCAGGTATACATGGGGCTGGTGACCCAGTCGGTGGCCATGAAGAGGGCGCCCAGCATGACGCCGCCGGCCAGGATCTGGTAGAGGCCGTCCGAGCCCACGATGTAGGAGACGATGAACACGGTGGCCAGAATGGTCACCGGGATCACCCAGTTGATGACCTTACGGTAGATGAGATAAGCGCCGCCCAGGAGGACCCAGAAGGCTCCCACCTCGGAGATGGCCCCGCCGTAGCTGGCGAACAGTAGCGATACGTACGAGGGGCCCAGGCCCTCCAATCCCGGCTTGATGTAAGCCAGGGGAGTGGCGGACATCACACCATCGAATCCGCCTTTAAGCATGCCGAGGTTACCCGTCCAACTGGCCAGGAGACCGGAGCAGGTGATGATGAACACGTACCCGAAGAGTGCCGGGTTGAAGATGTTCCTCCCCAGCCCGCCCATGAGCTCCTTGATGATCACGATGGCCACGAAAGCGGCGATGACCATGTTGAACCACTGGACCTGCGCCGGCATGAGCAATGCCAGCAGCAGTCCGGTGACGACCGCGCTCCCGTCGGAGAGGGTGACCTTCTTCTTCCTTATCTTCCTCGTCGCCCACTCGAAGAACATGCACGATCCGACGCATACCGCGATGACGAACAAGGCGTTGTAGGTGAACGCCACCAGCGCGGCGATGGTGACCGGCGCAAGGGCGATGAGCACATCCCGCATAGCAACGGCGGTCTGCTCCGTGCTCCTCAGATGCGGGGGCGGGGTGACGACCAGGTTATCTGTAGCCATATGCCATCGCCTCCCTTATTTCTTCTTCAAGGCCGCTATTTCGGCCTTGGCCTTACGGACGTATTGGACATGGGGTATATAAGCCGGGCACTCGAAGGAGCAGCAGCCGCACTCGAAGCAGTCCAGTGCTCCCCAAAGCTCCGTCTTGTCCCACTGCCCCCTTTTGGCAGCCTGGACGATGAAGTTGGGGCTGAGGAACATCGGGCAGGTCTCGATGCACTTGCTGCAGCGCACGCAGTCCGTCTCCTCGCCTATGTCCACCGTGTCCGAGGTCAGCACCACTACTCCGGAGGTTCCCTTGACCACCGTGGCCGTTGTCTCCGACTGGGCCCAGCCGGTCATGGGGCCGCCTATGATCAGCTTGGCCGGGTTGCCCACGAACCCGCCGCAGGCGTCGATGAGCGCCTGTATGGGGGTTCCGATGGCAGCGAGCAGGTTGCCCGGTTCACGGATGCCCGGGCCGGTGACGGTGAGTACCCTCTCGTAGAGGGGCTTGCCCCAGGCCGCGGCCTCGTAGAGGGCGATGGCCGTCCCCACGTTCTGTGCCAGGCAGCCCACCTCAGAGGGGAGCTTGCCGGGCGGGACCTTGCGGCCGGTGAGGGCGAAGATGAGCATCTTCTCAGCTCCCTCGGGGTACTTGACCTCGAGCACCTCCACCTCCACGTCGGAGAGACCGGAAGCCTTGGAGCGCAAAGCGTCCACGGCGTCCATCTTGTTGGCCTCCACGCCGATGATCACCTTGCTGGCTCCCACCGCGGTCTTGAGCAGGCGGGCGCCGGCGATCATGTCGTCTCCCCGCTCCAGCAACTGGCGGTGGTCGCAGGTGAGGAAGGGCTCGCACTCGCAGGCGTTGATGATCACCGTATCCACGGGCTTGTCCTTGGGGGGAGTCAGTTTCACGTGGGTGGGGAACGCCGCGCCGCCCATGCCGACGAGTCCGGCTTCCTTGGCGATGGCGCGGATCTCATCGTCGCTGAGGGAGTCCAGTTCCTTACCGGGCTTCTTGACGAATTCCGGCTGTTCCGCGTCGGCCGTGATGACCACGCTCTTGACCTTGGCGCCGGTGAAGTTGGGCAGCTCGATGATGTCCTTCACGGTACCCGCCACCGAGGAGTGCACCGGGGCGGAGACGAAGGCATCGGCTTCGCCTATCTTCTGTCCCACTTCCACGCGGTCCCCCGCAGTGACCAGGGCCTCGTTGGGTGTTCCGATGTGCTGAGACAGTGGGATGACCACCTCCGACGGCACGGGAGCTCTCTTTATGGCTTTGCCCGAAGCCATCTCCTTATTGTAGGAGGGATGGATGCCTCCCTTGAAGGTCTTGGCTTCCGCCATGCTACTCACCCCCTCCTGCCGCATCGCGCTCGAGTCCTTCGTTGCGCTTGTTGATCACGTAGCCGACACCGGCCGCAGCGACCAGCCCGACCAGGGCCAGGCCTCCCCAGGGAGCGCCGGGCTTGATCAGGGTCTCCCAGATGGTGACTCCCACCGGCACCGAAGGTTTCGCGGGCAGGCCGTACTTCTCGGGCGAATCCTCGAGCACGTAGATGTAGTGGAGGCCGTCCAGCTGGTCCATGCCGTAGACCTGGGCGTTTTCCACACCGCGTTTTTTCTGGAGGTAGAGCTTCCTCTCCTCAGCTTGGGCCGACATCTCCTCCCACGTCCCGAAGTCCAGGGCGCCGGCGGTGCAGGTAGATACGCAGGCCGGCCGGTTACGCACGGGAACGGGGTCCTTGGCCTTCTCCAGGTCCGGGGAAGCTCCCGTTGTGATCGTGGGGAAGGCGTCGGGATTGTTGCTGATGCGGTCCAGGCAGAGCACGCAGCGGAAGATGCCCTTCTCCGCCTCGTCGTAACGGCAGGCCTGGAACGGGCAGGTGGCCACGCAGTAGTTGCAGCCGATGCACTTCTTCGGGTCCGTCTGCACCACGTAAGCCTCGCCGTCTTCGTCGCTCACCTTGTATTTCTTGGTGGCGCCGCTCGGGCAGACCTTGACGCAGGTGGCATCGGTGCAGTGCATGCACTGGTACTTGGTGAAGAACCAGTAGATGCCGTCGTCGCTCTGGGGGCGTTTCTCCGGCTCGTTGAAGAGGATGCGCATCCAGCACTGCGAGGTCAGTTGCAGCGGGTTCTCGTAGGTACCGTTGCATTCCGTCTTCGTATAGGTGCGCTGGTTCCAGTTCTTGCAAGCGACCTGGCAGGCCCGGCAACCCGTGCACTTGCTGGCGTCGAAGAGGATCGCCTTGTCAGTCAGGTTTGCCATCTTAATTCACCTTCTTTAGGTTGACCAGGAACGCTTTGGACTCGGGGATGGTGGTGTTGGCGTCGCCGACGTGTCCAGTCAGCTGGTTGGAAGCGTAGTTTTTCTTGGACATGCCGTTGCGCTCGGGTCCGCCGGTGAACAAGCCTATATACCCGTAATGCCAGGTCATTCCCACGATGTGTGCCGTCTTCGTGCTGCCGTTGTCCCCGATGGTCAGGGGCTTGAGGCGGACGGTCACCACCGCGATGCCCTCTATCTTGCCGCGCAGGCTCTCCACCTCTACCAGGTCCCCGCTCTTGATGCCCAGCTCGTCGGCGAGTTCCACCGAGATCTCCACGAATTGCTCGGGCATGGCCTCGCCCAGCCAGGAATTGTTGCGGGTCATCTGTCCCGCCTGCCAGTGCTCGGTAACCCGGTAGGTGGTGCCCAGGTAGGGGAATCTCTCGTCCCCGACCTCGGCGAAGCCCCATTTCTCCGGGTCCTCCTTGGCCGAGGGCCAATCCAGGACCGCGGCGGGATTGTTCTGCACGCTCGACAGCATGTTGTGCACCAGGCTCTCCCTGGTCTCGTAATGCTCCGGGAAGGGCCCGTCCACCATGAGGTTGGTCGGGGTGGCGAAAAGGCGCGCCACCAGGGCTCCGGGGTCCTTGTTCATGATGAAGGGGTGGGCACCGGAGTAGTTGAGCAGGGTCACTTTACCTTCGAGGTCCTTGGGGAGGTAGAAGTCGTTGACGTCGTTCTTCATCCCCAGCGTGCCGTCGGGCTTGAAGGTGAAGAGGGCCTTGTCCGGCGCGAAGGGCTTGCCGGAGTAGTCGCAGGAGGCGCGGTTGTAGATGACGCGCCGGTTCACCGGCCAGCACCAAGCCCAGCTGGGGGTCTGGCCCAGGTCGATCAGCTTAGCGTCGGCGGGCGGGTTCTCCGTGTAGATGGTGGTCCCGTCCTTGCCCAGCCAGTAGACCGGGGTCTTCTGCAGATGCCACTGCGTTTTGTTGAACGGGATGCCGTTCCACTCCAGTGCCTGCTTGTCGCGGGGGATGGCATCGGGTACGCCGCTCATCCCCATATACTTGGCGTAGTTCTTGACGTCGTCATCCGAAGCCCATGAACCGGAGTAGATCCAGATGCCGCAGCAGGTGGACCCGTCGTCCTTGAGGTTCCCGAAACCGAACACCGGCTTCTTGAAGGCCGCGTCCCAGGAGAACTCGCCCTCCGGCCAGTTGAAGCCCTGGATCTCCAGCATTACCTGGTCCAGGTTGGGCTCGCCGGCCTCGTCCTCGTCGTAGGCCCAGAAGAGCTCGGTGATGGCCACCTTGTTCGGGCCACCCTCAGACTTGTAGAGCTCTTTCACTGCCTTCATGATCTGGTGCATCATCCAGCCGTCGGGTTCCGCCTCGCCGGGAGACTCAACGGCCTTCCAGCGGTACTGGGCGAGGCGGCTCGAGTTGGTCACCGAGCCGGGCTTCTCCACCGAGGAGGCTGCCGGCAGCACCCACACCTCGGTCTGGTTGTCCTCGGGCTTCACGCCGGGGCGCCGCCAGAAGTTCATGGACTCGGTCTCCCAGAGGTCGGCCGCCACGAACCATTCCAGCTTGTCCATGGCCGCGGCCTCGAGATTGGCGTTGGCGCCGCCCACCACCGGGTTCTGACCCCAGGCGATGAGACCCTTGATCACACCGGCGTACATGTCCTCGAAGAGGCCAATGTGGGTGTAGTTCTTGCCCTTCTTCACCTTGGGATGGAGCTCGAACGCCTTGTCCAGGCTGTTCGCCTTGGCGTAAGGCCCCCAGTAGGCCATGAGATAGCTCTTGACGAACTTGGGGGTGTTCATCCAGTAACCGGCCTTGGGGGTGATCTTCTCCAGGTACTTGGTGAGGTCGGGATGGTCGGTGGAGTTGGGCACCGCGATGTAGCCGTTGATGAGGTGGGAGAGGAGGGCGAAGTCCGTGGACCCCTGCACGTTGCTCTCCCCGCGCAGGGCGTTTATGCCGCCGCCGGGCATCCCGGTGTTGCCGAGAAGTGACTGCAGGATGGCGAAGCAGCGTATCTTCTGCACCCCCACCGTGAACTGGGTGAGGCCCATGGCATACATGAGGTTGCCGCTCTTCTCGCGCTTGTGGGTGATGCCCACGTAGAGCTCGGCGATCTCCTTGAACTTATCGGGGTCCATGCCGCAGACCTTGGCCACCATGCTGTTGTCGCCATCGTAGGTGTAGCGGGAGTACTGCTCCTTGAGCTTGGCGAACACCGTGCCCGCTATCGCCGCGTCACCGTTGGGGATGAAGTTGCCGTTGGAGTCCTTGGGTCCGTTGGGGACTCCCCGCCCCTTGTAGAGAGGATCCTCGGCGACGGGGATAAGCTGCACGCGGGTGGGCTCTCCAGCCGCATCGACCTGGAAGTTCCAGGTCTTGGGGTCGTACTTCCTCTTCTCCTTGTCGTAGCCGCTGAAGTAGCCGTCCAACTCGACCGGCCCCTTGTAATCCGGGCTGACGAGGATAGGAGCGTTGGTGAAGTTCTGGACGTACTCCCAGTTGATTAGGTTCTTGTCGATGGCGTACTTGATCAGGGCGCCGAAGAAGGCGATGTCCGTCCCCGGCCTGATGAAAGCGAACGCGTCCGACCTGGCCGCGGAGCGGGTGAACCGGGGATCGACCACGATGATCTTGGCGCCGCGCTCGTCCCTGGCCTTCTCCAGCCACTTCCAGCAGCATGGAAAGTTCTCCGCGGGATTGGAGCCGCAGATCATGAAGGCGTCGGCGTTCTTGAGGTCGACCCAATGGTTGGTCATGGTTCCGCGACCGTACGTGCCGCCGAGACCGGCGACTGACGCGGAGTGTCATATACGGGCCTGGTGTTCTATATACACCAGGCCTAGGCTACGGGCGAACTTGCTCGCCAGGTAGCATTCCTCGTTGTCCAGGGCCGCCCCTCCCAAGTGAGCGATACCCTCGCAACGGTTTACCGTCACCTTCTTGCCGTCGACGTCCTCTGTCTCGACGAAAGTGGCGTCACGGGTGTCCTTGATCAGCCTGGCGATGGCCGGGGTGGCATCTTCCCAGGTTTTCTCCTCCCACTCCGTGCCGCCGGGTGCGCGGTACAAGACTTTTTGCAGCCGCCTGTCGTTATTGGCGACCTGGTAGATGGACTGGCCTTTGGTGCAAAGGCTAGCCCGGTTTATGGGGCTGTCGGGAAGACCCTCTAGACCCACCACCTTCCCGTCCATCACGCTGACGATGGCGGAGCATCCCATGGAGCAATATGGGCATACCGTGGTGCTCTCCATTGCCTCGCTGATGCGAAGCGCCTCGGCAGCAGCGAAGGCGGGGGTGGAGAATCCGAGTTGCGCGAGGGCCGCGACGCCGATGCCGGCGCCCGACAGCTTGAGGAAACCTCTTCGCGAAAGTTCCATACTTTCCCCCCACTTTCCTAGGTCGAATCCTACGTTTACTGAAATTAAAAATTGCGGTCTCTAGAGATCTATCTTTAAACCCTGATGGGATTTGATTTCCTCACTCTACAGATGATCTGACCCTCTTATGCTGTGGTTTTCAAGGAGCGATACTCTGCAAACATAATCTGATGAATTATACTATCCTTTTTCTTCGCAAGGCAACATCTTTAAACAAGGTGCAAGCCATTACGCCGCGGGTCAAGACAGCGCCGTGCGGCAACCTCTCTGGTAGCCTTTTTCCTCCGCCGCCAGGTCGAGATGCGCCGTGGCAAGGTCCTCCAGCGATATGAGGAATTCCTCGTCCTTTTCGCTCGGTGGGCTGCTCACTTTTACGTACTTTTTGCACTTATCGCACAGGTAAGCGCGGCGGGAATCGTCGTCGTTGGCGAAGATATACTTCAACTTGCTCTGGTCCACGTTGCTGCAGAAGGGGCACATGATACGGGGGAAACCCCAGCGCGTGCCGCAGAGGGAGCATTCCAACACGCGCAGTCCCTCCTCGGGCCGCAGTAATCCCATGACCGGGAGGTCTCCGCAGACCGGACACCGGCCGCGCGGTACCTGGCCCAGGTCCGCCTTGCGGGCCAGCGCCCCCGCCATCTTCCAGTAAAAGGGGGCCAGGGAGATATGCAGCAGCATGTAAAGGAGCGCGGGATCCAGGGCGTAGCCCTCCATGCGGCGCGCCAGCTCCTCGTCTTCATGTTCGAGGAAGGCGTTTACGAGGCCGCGCAGCTTGTCGTCGTCCTTCAGCTCCTCTGCGAGGAACTTGTCCATGCCCTCCACGGGGCTCTCGCCCTTCTCCTCCAGCACTTTGCCCAGTTCACGTATCATCTTCTTGAGCACGGGGAGGTCCACCTTGAGCTCGTCAGCCTCGATGAGCAGCCTGTTCTCCTCGATGCGGTAGGCAACCTGGGCCCCCTCGATATGGGGAAGCTGGTCGGGGATTTCCTGCGAGAGCTTCCTTTGCACCGAGAAGATCTCGCGATACAGGCCCATAATCCCCTTGAGCTTGGGATTCGCTTCCACATACCTCTTCACCTGGCGGTTTACCAGGCTTTTGTTCATCTTGCGCTGTTTCAAGTCGAAGTCGCCGATATCGATCTACCTCCCTCGTCTTCCTACAGATAACCACATATTGCTGCTACTACATCCACCCCTCCGGCGCCAAGGTCACTCATTATAGATCCTGCCCAACGCCGTTCATGGGCCGGTGTTCAGTCCTCCGGCTCGGCCTCGAGGGCCTTCTTCTTTTTCGCGCCCCGCATACCGACCATGGCGAAGAGGATGCTCCCCTCGTAGAGGAGGAACATGGGCGCGGCCACCAGCAACATGGTCACGGGGTTCCAATCCGGGGTGATCAGCGCGGCGAAGGCCAGGATGATGATCACCGCGATGCGCCAGTTCTTATGCAGCCTCTGGGGCGTGACGATGCCGAGCCTCACCACCAGCCAGACCACCAGGGGCGTCTCGAACGACAGGCCCACTCCCACCATGAGCAGCGCGACGAAGCTCACGTACTGCCCGGCCATGAGCACGGGGGCTATCTGCCCGCCCGACTGGCCCGTCAGCCATTTCAAACCCACGGGCAGTATATACATGTAGCAGAAGGCCACCCCGGCCAGGAAGAAGATGATGATGAAGAAGAGGGCGTAGAACATGAAACGTCTCTCCCGCTTGCGCAAGGCCGGGGCGATAAAGGCGATGATCTCGTAGATTATGACCGGCAGGGCCAGGACTATTGCCGCGTACATGGCGATCCTGAAGCGGACCATGAAGGGCTCGAGCACGGTCTGGTAATAGAGGTTCAAAGGGATGCCGGCTTTGGCGGCGGGTTCCTTCAAAAAGCCGAGGATGTCCCAGGAGAAGATATATCCCACGCTTATGGCGACCACGAGGGAGAGGAACATGACGATAATGCGCCTTCTGAGCTCCTCGAGGTGCTCGATAAGGGTCATCTTCTGGTCGGCCAAGAAAGCCTCCGGAGTTGATATGGGGTTGGGAAAGGGGAGTTATCCAGCGGGTTACCTGGCTTGCTTATTCCTCTTCCTCTTCGGTCTTCTTCTTCTTGCTTTCCGTCTCTTTTTTACTTTCCTTTTCGTCCTCGTCTTTGCCCTCGAGACCTTCCTGCACGGCTTTGGTGACCTCGGAGCTGGAGGCCCGTAATTCCTTGATGGCCTTCCCTACGGAGCGTCCCAGCTTGGGCAGCTGCGTGGGTCCGAAGATGATAAGGGCGATCCCGAGGATGATGAGCAGTTCAGTAGGGCCGAAACTCTGGAACAACGCGAGCATAAGCTTTCTCCCCTCCTTTGCCGTGTTCTCAATACGTTAAAATAGTCTAGACTCCGCCCCAGCAA
>Ga0315274_10005825_pt1 | contig 18008 bp, 13 predicted proteins | sample YL17G02_20_MG_FD_203700 | JGI IMG/M metagenome (GOLD analysis project Ga0315274, IMG submission 203700) | Sediment microbial communities from Yellowstone Lake, YNP, Wyoming, USA - YL17G02_20 | ecosystem: Environmental > Aquatic > Freshwater > Lake > Sediment | place: USA: Wyoming | collected...
GGCTGGACCAACAGCTTGAGTTGCTCTCACCCAAGATGATAGTTACCCTCGGCCGCTACTCACTGGCAAGGTACTTCCCTGGAGAGCCCATCAGCAAGGTTCATGGTAAAGCGCGTAAGCAAGATGGTATCATATACTTCGCTATGTATCATCCTGCGGCTGCCCTGCACCAGCAGAGCCTGCGCCAGACCATCGAAGCAGATATGCTCAAAATCCCCCCGCTGCTGGCTCAAGTGGAGCCGGCGGAGGAGGTAAAAAAAGAGGATGAACCCCAGCAGCTATCCATGTTCTAGGAAGAAGACATAAAAATGGCAAAATCGCGTTCCAAGAAACAAGTTAGTAAACCCCAGGCATCTCTGGCTCTTCTGCCCATGCCCAGGGGGATGTGGTGGATTGTCATTGCAGTATCGGCGATAGCTGCGATAATCTTTTTCCTGGGCCACGATATTTTCGAGACGATAGGTCTCGGTTTCTTTCTGGGAGTCTTGTGGGTGGCGGTTATCGTCTATGTAGTATGGCGACAGGGATGGAGTAGCCTGTCTAAATGGTGGAACCTCTGGCTGGGCGCTATAGTCTTCACCTTTGCCCTCTGGGGAATATTCGCTCTATTCCTCCCTTCAGGGTCAATCGCCAATGCTGACTTCTCCCAGGTAAGCCTCGGAGGAAACGCCGGGAGAAACTTCATCGGCAACGAGGGCGTCGGTGCCCCACCAGCAGTGCGCCTTGTCATTTTGTTCCTAGTGGGGATAGGGCTGGTCATCCCCCGCCCAAGCCTTAGATTTCTTCAGCTCTTTTCCCGAGCAACAAAGAGAGCAAGCTCAGCAACCCTCGCTGGCATCCGATGGTTTCTTCCCCGTTCGGCGCGAGTATTAGCCAGGCTAAACCAGAAGTATCCTCTCAGCCGACTTTTAGCAGCACCCATCGTCGCTCTGAGAAAAAGGCTGCGCCGCAGGCGGATAGTAGAACCAGAGATAGGAAATGATGAATCCGGCGAAGTTGTGGCCTCAGCTCCCGAGTCTGAGTATGTCGAGGGCAAAGCTGCGCCTGAAAAAGCAGGTGCGGGAGAGCAATTACCCCTGCCTATACTTGGTGTTAAGAAGAAAAAGCCGACGACTGCTGAGACAAGGGAGCCAAGGCCTCAACCGATTATCGCTGTGAAGCAGCAGCTGCCGCCCATCGAACTTCTCGATAAGGCGACCGATATCGAATTCTCCGAAGTGGGCAATGAGCAGAAGGCAAAGCTCATCGAGGAGGCATTGAGAAGCTACGGTGTGGATGCCAAGGTAATGCAAATAAACCCCGGGCCGTCCGTTACCCAATTTGGCATAGAGCCGGGTTGGGATCGCAAATACAAGCGAGTGGTGGAGCGAGACCGTGAGGGCAAGGCCAAACTGGACAGGGATGGTAACCCCATAGAGAGGCTGGAGGAGATATCCAAGACCAGGGTAAAAGTGGAACGTATTACTGCCCTCTCCAATAACCTCGCTCTCGCTTTAGCCACCCCCAATATCCGAATCGAAGCTCCAGTCCCCGGGAAATCGCTGGTAGGCGTCGAAGTCCCCAATACCACCACTTCCATCGTCCGTCTCAGGGGAGTAATTGAGGGCATAGCTTTTCAGAAGCTCAAGACAAAGACAAAGCTCGCCATAGCACTGGGCAAAGGGAGCGCCGGGGAGTCGGTATCGGCTGACCTGTGCAAGATGCCCCACCTGCTCATCGCCGGTGCCACTGGAAGCGGCAAAACAGTATTCATTAACTCTACCATCACCTGCTTGCTGATGTACAATACGCCCCGAGACCTGCGCCTGCTCCTGATAGACCCCAAGCGAGTAGAACTCGTAAGCTTCGAGGGAGTGCCCCACCTCATATCGCCAGTCGTAATTGAATCCGACAAGGCTATCGATGCCCTACGCCGCATCCTACGCGAAATGGATAACCGCTATAGCAAATTTTCAGCGACAGGAGTGCGCAACATAGAAGGCTACAACCACAGCCATCTTGCCACCGAGCCCATGCCCTATCTGATAGTCATCATCGACGAACTGGCGCACCTTATGATGAGTGCGGCTGAAGTAGTTGAGCCTGCGATCTGCCGCCTGGCCCAAATGTCACGGGCTACAGGCATACATCTCATCGTAGCTACTCAGCGTCCTTCGGTGGATGTGGTTACCGGGCTGATCAAAGCCAATTTCCCAAGCCGGATAAGCTTCGCTGTGGCCTCTGGCGTGGACTCGCGCACCATCCTCGATACCGTAGGCGCTGAGAGCCTTTTGGGAGGCGGCGACATGCTCTATCTGCCACCGGATGCCCCCAAGCCCAAGCGACTGCGAGGATGCTTTGTCTCCGACCAGGAGATAGACAGGGTGGCAACCTTCTGGAAGCAGCAAATAACACAGACCCCCACACCATTAGAGGATACTATAGCCCAGGCATTTGCTTCCTTACCAACTGAGGAACTGAAAGGTGAGGACCCATTGTTAGCGACTGGAAGAAGACTTGCCAGGGAGTATTCCCACCTTTCCACCTCTCTCCTCCAGCGGCGCCTGCATATAGGCTATCCCAGAGCAGCACGAATCATGGACCTCCTTGAGGAGGAGGGCACAATCGTGCGCCACGAACAAGATAAGCCTGGCGAAGTGTCCGAGGGACACGAAGGAATTGCAGACGAAAACGGAAATAATGAAGAGGCGGAATGATTTCTTCTGATATTTCCTTTGACTGAAGGTAAAGTCAATCTATCCTAAGGTAAAGATAGTTGACACTTTGTCTGTCATGGTGCACTATGTTAGTGTACCCTGCAGGCGTTTGCAGCTTCAATCTGAAGTGGATTGGCGCCAATGCCAGAGGCCGGTTAAACAATGGTTGTGAAACAAATAAAGCTCACTGCGGCTACGATAAAACAGGCTGTCAATGAATTCCTTGCTGACAACTGCACCCATCTGTCAGCAGCAATCTCCTACTACCTCTTAATCTCACTCTTTCCCCTAGCCCTGGCAGCGATCTCAATATTGGGCTATTTTTCCAGGTCGCCAGACATCGAGGCTAGAGTGACTCAAGCTATAGCCGATGTGTTGCCAGGGTCAGGTCAAGTTGTGTCAGTTACTATCCAGGGCATCTCTCAGGGCTGGGGAACGGCAGGAGCAATAGCCATTGTAGGGCTTCTCTGGTCTGGCATGGGCTTTTTCGGTGCTGTGAGGAAATCGCTGAACACCGCTTGGGGAATAAAGCAACCCCGCCCCTTCCTCCGTGAGAGATTAATGGAATTCCTCATGATGCTGGGGTTGGGCGCTCTCTTAATCATATCACTCGGATTGACTGCCGCTTTCAAAATCATCCAGGCAGCGAACATCTCCATTTTCGGGCATCTTCTGAGCAATGGGCTATTCTGGCATGCCATCGTGATATTGGCCAGCGTCGCCATTACTTTCGTGGTTTTTCTCTTTCTCTACAAGTTCGTTCCCAATACTAGAGTTCGCTGGCGACACGTCTGGGTCGGCGCATTAGTAGCGGCAGTGCTCCTTGAGATTGCGAAGAACATTTTTGTCTGGTTTGCAGGACACTTCGCCACCTACAACCTCGTCTACGGCTCCGTGAGCACAATCATCGCTTTGATGGTTTGGTCTTATATCTCCGCAATTATACTGCTCTTTTGCGCTAAGCTTATCTCGGCATTTACAAAAATGAGACCCTCACCAGTCCCGGAGACACCGCTTGCGCCAGCAAGTGAGGAAAGGAAACTCAGTAGCTCACAGATGCCAACGTTCTCAGCCAAACCCGAAACTTCGAGTGGAAAACAAACTGACGCCGCTTCACCTCAATACAGTCATGATGAGGCCGACCAAAAAGAGAGAATAAAGCCCAAGGTCAATCCGTCTAAAGCCGACCTCCGATTTCGAGGGTAGCAAGACCAAACCCGGGATAAGATTATTTCAACCTTTTAACCGCCAGATTCACCTTATTCCCATCGATAACCTGGCTCTTGCTGAAGGCCCCCTCAGGAGGTTTCCCTTCAACCAGCTTCCTTGACAGTGTTTCCTGCTTGACATACTGAGCGAATTTCTCCATCACCCGCTGCACTGAAGGCCCGCCCTCGTAATAGGTCTCAATGTAATCGGCTATATCAAAGCCAGCTTGCTTGCGCAAGGTCTGAATACGATGCACCAGCTCGCGCGCCAGCCCTTCATCAAGAAGCTCCTGGCTGATGTCGGTGTCAATCACCACCATCAAGCCACCTTCCTCCACCACAGGCCAGTCAGGATGCTTCTCCACAGGCAAACTCTCAACAAAGCTCAGCCCTTTCACATTTAGCTCATCCAGCACCTGAGAAGCCATTTGCTCCAGGCTCTCTTTCTCGGCTTCGGTCCTAACCTTGACCAAAACCTTTGCCAATGGCTGGCGCACCTTCAAGTTTGCCTTGGCGCGAGCAGCACGACCCAGACTCGTCACCTTCAACACCACATTGACAGCAGCAGACAGTTTCTCGTCGACCTGGTTCAGGTCAGCCTGCGGATAATCAGTGAGATGGATGCTTTCCGGCGCATCCTTGTCAAACGGCTTCACCAGGTTTTGATAAAGCTCCTCGGCAACAAAAGGAGTAAGCGGTGCAAGGAGCTTAGCTAAGGTAACCAGACACTGGTAAAGAGTAGTATAAGCCGATTGTTTGTCAGAATCGTTCTCACTCTTCCAGAACCGTCTCCTGCTCCTCCTCACGTACCAGTTGGAGAGGTTGTCCACAAATTCCTCGATCTTACGACCTGCTGCAGTCACATCGTATTCATCCAGAGCCCGAGTTACACTATCCGTAAGCTGGTTGAGCTCGGAGAGTATCCAGCGGTCAAGCTCGGGCCGATCCTCCGCCTTAGCAACAGTGCGAGGGTCGAACTTATCGATATTGGCATAGGTTACGAAGAAAGAGTAGGTATTCCACAAGGTGAGCAGGAACTTGCGCACTACCTCCTCAACCAGGTCTTTAGAGAAACGGCGCACATTGCCTGGAGGCGAGGAGGTATACATATACCAGCGCAGGGCATCGGCACCACTGGCAGCGAGCACATCCTCAGGCTTCACCACATTCCCCTTGGACTTGCTCATCTTCTCCCCGGCAGCATCGAGGATATGCCCCAGACATATCACATTCTTGAAGCAGGGCTGCTCCGTGAGAAGAATGGAGATGGCATGCAGGCTATAGAACCAGCCACGGGTCTGATCCACTGCCTCGCAGATATAGTCAGCAGGGAAGCTGACTTTGAAAAGATGCTGGTTCTCGAAAGGATAGTGCCACTGGGCAAAAGGCATAGCTCCGGAGTCGAACCAGCAGTCAATGACCTCGGGGACACGGCGCATATTTCCACCGCATTTGAGACAACTGTAGGTAAACTCATCTACATAGGGCCGATGCAGATCCGATAGCTTATCTACGCCCTCAACGCCTTTCTTTTGCCTAAGCTCTTTAACGCTTCCAATGCATTCGTCGTGTTTACAACTCTCACAGCGCCAGATAGGCAGCGGCGTACCCCAGTAGCGTTCCCGGGAGAATGCCCAGTCCACATTGTTGTTCAGCCAGTCGCCGAACCGCCCGTACTTGATGTACTCTGGATACCAGTTAATCTCAGCGTTGCCCGAGATCAGTCTGTCTTTCATCGCTGTGGTTTTGATATACCACGAGGGCTTGGCATAGTAGAGCAGCGGCGTATTACAGCGCCAGCAGAAAGGATAGGTATGGCGAATACGTTCGCTGCGGTAGAGAAGTCCCCTCGACCTCAGGTCTTCCAGAATAAGAGGGTCAGCATCCTTGACAAATTTTCCTGCGAAGGGATACGTCCCTTGGATGATACCCTGTAAATCGACATAATCGCGCACAAACTCTAGAAGGTTATCCTTCCCTACCTCAAAATCCGCCTCACCAAATGATGGCGCTATATGGACAATGCCAGTGCCGTCTTCCATAGAAACAAAATCACCCGCAATCACAGGGTAATTTAAAAAGCCTCCTGGTTTCCACTTGATGTTCGCAGATGGTTCTCTAGCCTCTTCCCATTTCCCCCTTTCATCCCATGTATCCATCCTACGAACAGATATACCAAAGTCAAAAGGATTAAATAATGGTTCATACCTGAGCTCAATTAAAGCATTGCCCAAAATCCTAGTCATTTCACTATAGCCTTCAAGTCCTACCTTCTCTACAAGAGCCGAAGCAATAATAAGGTAGTCTTCATTACCCTTCATTATTGAATACTCGGCATTTGGCGACACTGCTAGAGCAGTATTGCCAGGCAATGTCCATGGAGTAGTTGTCCATGCCAGTAGGTATATAGGCTTGTCTCCAACAAGTTCGAGGAGCCACTTAGCAAAATCAGCTTCCCTAACTAGATAAGAGCGCATTTGATCCAAAAAACCTGGACTTGTATATAATGACTTCGCAACCTCAAACTTTATGAATATCGAGGGGTCGTCAGCCTCATCGTAGCCCAAAGCCACTTCATGGGAGGACAGCGAGGTACCACAGCGGGGACAATGTGGAGTAACCTTAAAACCCTGATAGATAAGCCCTTTATGCCATAACCGATTTATTATCCACCAGCAGGTCTCGATATAGCCGTTGTCGAATGTTACGTACGGATGCTTCATGTCTATCCAGAAGCCGATGCGGTCGGTGAGCTTCTCCCATTCCTTCACGTATTTGAGCACATTCTTGCGGCAACGGCTGTTGAACTCAGCAATACCATACTCCTCAATCTCACGTTTGCTCTTCAACCCCAACTCGCGCTCAACCTCTAGCTCCACAGGCAGGCCGTGAGTATCCCAGCCAGCTATACGGGGAGCATAGTAGCCCTTCATCGTCCTGTAGCGGGGGAATACATCCTTAAACACCCTTGCCAGCACGTGGTGAATCCCCGGGCTGGCATTAGCGGTTGGCGGGCCATCATAGAGGACATAAGAGGGACCGCCCAGGCGCTGCTCCACGCTGCGCTCAAATACTCGCTTCTCTTGCCAGAACCCGATTATCCTCTGCTCAAGCTCAGGGAAATTCACCTTGCTCGATACAGGCTGGAACATAGAATCCTCCTGCCCAAACAAAGAGTCCCGTCCCTTGAAGGGACGGGACTTTGATCCCGCGGTACCACCCTGCTTCCCCGAAATATCGGGGCACTCTCTAAGGCATCCTTCCTTCCCAGGAAGGACCCCGTCTGGGATAACGGTTGACGAAACCGGCCAAATCTACTTTCTTTCCAGAATGGAAGGATTTCGGTTGGCGGCTCAGGAGTGATTTTCGTGCGGGTTGCTCACATCTGCTCTCACCGTACCAGACTCGCTGTGTGATAACCCCGACTACTCGTCTCCGTCACTGCCTTTTTCTATTGGAAATTACCACAGTGCACTGGACTTGTCAATGTCCAGAGTCTGCCCACTATCTTCCCGGGAATTGGGGCTGCCTGCCTTCCAGGAACGACTTTACGCCTTCAGCAAAATCTTCAGTCGTGCCGTGGGCAGTCATAGCGAGCATCTCCAACTCCAGACCAGTATCCAGACTGCCTTCCATGCCACGGTTGACCAGCTTCTTAACAGCCCTCATAGCCATGGGACTCTTGGTCAGAAGTTTGTTCACCAGCTCGTTGGTTGCTTCTTCAAGCTTGTCAGCAGGAACAGCCTTATTGATGAGCCCCAGCTTCTCCGCCTCAGCCGCTGTGATGCGGTCGCCTGTATAGAGAAGCTCCTTAGCTTTCCTGATGCCAATCAGGCGAGGCAGTCTCTGGCTGGCACCGCCGCCGGGCGTTAACCCTCTGTTGGCATGCTGGTCAGACATCTTAACATTGTCGCCAGCGATAGCGAGGTCGCAAACCATAACAAGCTCAAGGCCGCCGGCCAGAGCTATACCGTTTACCGCAGCTATCACCGGTACACTCAAATTCTCGATGGCGCTGAATGTCCTGTTCCAGAGTCTGAGAAAATAGTCACGTGGTTTGTCAGGAGGGATAGACGCTATTCCCGTGAGGTCAGCTCCGGTGCAGAATGCCCTGCCGGTGGCTGTGACCACTGCAACCCTCACCGAGATGTCATTCTCGATGTCTTCACACGCTGCGTACATCTCTTCGAGCGTTTTGTCGTCCAGTGCATTCATGACATCTGGGCGATTCAGGGTTATCTTCGCAACCCCGTCCTTCTTCTCGAAAATGATGTTTTTGAACTTCATTACTACCTCCTGCATAGTCTAAGAATTTCGAAATCACTTTTTCAGGCCTGCTTGTCCTTGCTGCCACTCTTCGACAGAATCGCTATCTTGCGCTCTTCGCCCTGGCCTATGCTTTGGGTAGCTACATCAGGGTTATCTTTCAACTCAAGGTGAATAATCCTGCGCTCATTGGGAGGCATCGGCTCCAGAGTTACCGACCTGCCAGTGGATTTCACCTGCTCCGCCAGGCGTCGCGCGAGCAAACGCAACGATTCATAGCGCCTCTGCCTGTATCCCTCGACATCCACAACCACTCCGACGCGGCCCTTAAGCCGTCTGCTGATAATAAGATTGACTAAGTATTGCAGGGCGGAAAGTGTCTCGCCACGTCTTCCGATAAGGATACCTAGATCCTCTCCCTTTATATCGAGTGGAATATTACCCACCTCGCCAGCACCGCTCTTGTCCAGCACCACATTAGCAGGCACTTTCATTAGAGAGAGGACGTCCCGCAGTACCGCCTCAGCCATGCCCGCAACATCCTCACCACCCTCAGGCTTTTGTCCCAGCGGCGTCACCCTGACCCTGACTTCCTCCGAACCGAAGCCAAAGATTCCAGCCTTTCCTTTCTTAACAACGACAACCTCTACTTCCGAACGGCCCAGCCCCAGTTCAGCCAGAGCAATCGCGATGGCTTCCTCCTCAGTTTTTGCGCTTACCTCTACGCTTTCCATGACTACCCTTCTTTCGTTGAGAGATTATATCAGCTGTAACAGCCTCCTTCTTTTTCTTCTCAGAATTTGCACCATCCGCCTTAGCACCGCTTTGTTCCGGGGTCACGCCTTTCCCAGCCTTCTTCCCCGTACTGGTTGTTCCCTCAATCTTAGCCGCAGGATTTTCAACCGGTTGAGGAGCGCCTCTCTTCAGAAATGATGGTAGAGAGGGCATCGTCAGAGTGCCCCAGCCGGTTACGCGATACTGCAATATCATGCTGATAATATTGGAGGCTACCCAGTAAAGGGAAAGCCCGCTGGGAAGCGTCAAGGAGAAAAGTCCAAACATCAATGGCATTACCCACAGCATAATACGGTTCATAGACTGCTGCTGTGGGTCTGTGGAGGGCTGCGTCGACATTTTCTGCAGCATCCACATGCTCGCCACTGTCAGGACAGCCATGAAGATATCCCCTTTGGTGAGATCCAGCCACAAGAAATGATGGTTCAGGGGCAGCGCGCCCCGAATGACTGCCGAGGAATACAGTTGTTTGGATAGACCAAGAAGGTTTTCCGGGGTATATGCGAGAGCCTGTATAACAGACTGATACAGAGCAATCCAGATGGGGAACTGAACGAGCATAGGGAGAGCACAGCCAAGTGGATTGACACCCCCTTCCTTATACAGCTTCATCGTCTCTTGGCCCAGCTTCTGCTGGTCCTTGGCATATTTCTTTTGCAGCTCTTTCATCTTGGGCTGTATTGCCTGCATCGCTTTGCTGGATTGTAGCTGCTTCATGGTAAGAGGAAACATGATTAGCCGAATGATGATGGTCAAGACTATAACGGCAATGCCGAAGCTGCCCAGAAAATACTTGGACATCAGAACCAGGAAGTTCACCATCGGCTCCAGGAGGATTGTGTTCCAGACCCCGGTTACGGAAATAACCCCGGCAATGAGGAGGACAAGCACCATTCCTATAAGCAGGAAAATGAGGAACCTGCGCACATTGAAAGGTTTGGCGGGTTTTGCTTCAGCCATAGTATCTTCTATCTCACTTACTCAGTGGTACAGCCCAGATTTGGCGATGAGTTTCAGCATTCAAGGCGTAAAGTTTGTTGTCCTGACTATTTATGTAAACCGTGTCTCCAACAGCATAAAGGGGAGAAAGAACTTTAGTGTCAACGCCATCAAATTCCCACTTCTTTTCCCCGGTTTTCAAGTCAAGGCCGTAGACCTTGCCCACTCCGGAGGCCACCACCAGCATTTCTCCAGCGATGACCGGAGACGCCTTAACCAAGCTGCCTGCATCGAAAGGTTCAGGCCAGACCATAGTGCCGTTGCCAGCATCTATGGCATAGACTTTATGGTCGAGGCAGCCAGCGTAGATGATGCCCTCGTTATAAGCAGCCTGCGACCAGAACCAGTTACCCGCACCCTCGAAGACCCATTTCTGCGTACCGGCGTCTGCATCTATAGCGTAGAATTTGTTATCGAATGAACCGACAAATACCACTCCTTCGACAACCAGGGGGGTAGATGCTATGCCGCCACCAGTATTAAACGCCCATTTCTTAGTTCCATCGGTGGCATTCAAGGCGTAGAGGCTGTGATCGAGAGAGCCGAAGTAAACGACCCCGTCGACAACTGTTGGTGTGGCCCAGACCCCGTTCTCGGTGGAGAACCCCCACTTCAAAGACCCGTTGCCCGCATCGAGCGCAGAAAGGTTTCCATTGGATGAGCCGATAAATACGGTATTGTTACCAACCGCTACCCCGCCAGAAACAGTGCTTCGCAGTTCATAGTCCCAGTTCTGCGTTCCGCTCACAGCATCTATTGCGTAGACCTTCCCGGTATAGAACGCTATGTAGACGAGGCCATTGGCAATAGCGGGGGCGCCATAGAATTTACCTCCGACAATCGCGCTTCCCGCACAGGTAAAAGAGCTGGCTGTCTGCCCCCCTTGCTTCGCTGTTGGCTGCCAGTCCCATTTCCGAGTGCCAATATCTGGATTCAAGGCAAGGACTCTGCCATTCATGGTACTGACGTACAAAGTATCCCCTTCACTTACAGTTCCAGGCCAGCCCCGCTTACCAGCGCAACCGGAAAGGACTAAAGTTGCGAGTAGGATAGCTATAATGAGGGTTTTTGTCAGCCTAGTTCGTCTGGAATTCAACATCGCGAGAAACCGTTAATAGATAGGCAGAAACGAGGTCAGGGCACAGGGTCTACACCGCCCTTGGCCAGGGGATGACAGCTACAAATGCGCTTCGCCGTAAGCCAACCACCCTTCACCACCCCATGTTTCTCAATTGCCTCGTAGCCGTATTGGGAACAGGAGGGCACATAGCGACATGAGTTGAGCCTGCCCGGAGAGATGGCCACCTGATAGAAACGTATTAGCCTCAAAGCGATTCGTTTCACCCTTTCGATTCCCCTCTTCCCTTGGCTCCATCCTTATCTGCCAAAATTCTTGCTCGGCGCAGCAACCCTGCCACCGATGCTTCTAATTCATGATAATTCGCCATCGCTGCCTGGCTGCGGGCTATGAACACGACGTCCCATCCCGTTTTCGTCGATGTCGCCCTCGCCACCTCGCGCAACAGCCTCTTCACCCGGTTGCGCACCACTGCCTTACCCAAGCGTTTACCGGCGACAAAACCATACCGGTTCCACTCCAGATCATTAGGCAGTGTTTTTAGCACGACGAGATCGTTTGCCCACGTCCTCCCATGCTCATAAACGGCAGCAAACTGCGAATTCTTCCTGAGCCTTTCCTTTTCACCCATTCCGCCATAGCAGCCAGACTACACAGCAAGTTTATGGCGACCCTTGAGCCGCCTCCGTCTCAGAACTAACCGTCCGCCGCGAGTAGCCATACGTGAAAGAAAACCATGTTTGCGTTTTCTTCGCAACTTCTTCGGTTGATAAGTTCGTTTTGGCATTCTCTTCCTGCTTTACTTAAAGGCTCTTTATTATACTGTATCCCGTTCTTCAATGTCAATTTGCGCCGATTGCTATAAAATATAAACGAAAGCGCTAAGGCATCTACATAGCGTGCTTCAGAACAACAATCTCAGTCGCCTGAGGGATCTGTCCTGCCTTTAGCTCCAGGTCGCTGGTGTTGAGCCTCTTTACATTAGCCTTGCCTTTCAGAAAATCGTCCACCTCGCTGATAGGGAAAGAGCACTTGTCGTTTCTATAGTGCATGGGGATTATCACCTTGGACTTGATCTGATCGCAAATCTTACTCGCCGCGGCGGCATCTATAGTGTAGAAGCCGCCCACCGGGACCATAAGGACATCGACTTGTCCTATCTCGGCGATCTCAGGCCCCGATAGCAAATGTCCCAAGTCTCCCAAATGGCAGAGCCTCACCCCATTCACAGTGAAACAAAAGACCGTGTTCGGGCCCCTCTGGCTTCCCTTCAAGGTATCGTGGTAGACTTCAACCCCATTGAATTCGATACCCTTCTCCTTCTTCTTGCCTCCACCGCTCACCAGCTTGGGGTTTCCCTTTACCTTGGCGCCAAAATGGTCACCATGCTTATGGCTGAGGACTATGATATCGGCTGACTCCTCTATCTGTGCATAGTGAAGGTCAGGGTAAATCCCGTACGGGTCGGTTATAATCCTGGTTCCATCGTCAGCAGTTATCAGAAAAGCCGAATGACCCAGCCATCTTATCTTCATGATAAACCTCCTTGGCATCTATTTTGAATGCTCCTCGGCAATTGCCAGGGCGAAATTGACCAGAGTCCTCACCGCAACGCCGGTCGCACCCTTCAATGTATAAGCCCGCTCCTTACTCGAGAACGAAGTGCCTGCAATATCCAGATGCGTCCAGGAGGTATCCTGGCTGAACTCGGCCAGGAACTGGGCAGCAGTAATAGCCCCACCCCACCTGCCACCCGAGTTCTTAATGTCAGCCACATCGCTCTTATTCTGCTCCTTGTACTCATCGAACATAGGGAGCTGCCAGATTTTCTCGCCCGATTCCTCGCCAGCCTTGATCACCTTGGCAATCATCTCCTGGTTATTGCCAAAAGCACCGGTGCAGACATCACCCAGGGCCACATGGCAGGCTCCGGTCAGGGTCGCCACATCTACCAGGGGAGAAAGCCCCAGCTTCCTGGCATAGCAGAGGGCATCGGTCAGAATCAGCCTCCCTTCTGCATCGGTATTCACCACCTCTATGGTTTTGCCATTCATCGCCTTCAATACATCCCCTGGTTTTAGCGCAGCGCCTCCCGGCAGGTTCTCCGTCGCCGGGATAAGGCCGGTAACATTTATTTTAGCCTTGAACTCAGCAATAGCTCTCATTGCAGCTATCACCGCCGCGCCGCCGGCCATATCGCCTTTCATCTCGTCCATACCCTCGGAAGGTTTAATCGAGATACCGCCCGAATCGAAGGTCAGCCCCTTGCCCACCAGACCCAAGGTGGTTTTCGAGGATTCGTTTCCGCGATATCTAATGATGATAAATTTCGGAGGCTGCTTGCTGCCCTGAGCGACACCCAAGAGTGCCCCCATGCCCAGGTTCTTCATCTCCTCCCGCTCCAAAACTGTGAACTCTAGCCCGTATTTCCCAGCCATGTTCCGCGCAACCTCCGCCATATCGGAAGGAGTCATATAGTTGGCAGGCTCATTTATCATATCCCGGGCATAGTTAGTCGCCTCAGCCAATATCCGGCCTCGGTTAACTCCCTGTTCCAGAGCAGCGTGCTTGCTCCCATCGCGCTCTACTATAAGCAGCGCCTCTATCTCGCCATACTCAGGCTCCCTGGTGATATGTTTCCGGAAAGTGTAAAGCCCTAGGATACTGCCCTCGGTCAGAGCCTGAGCCGCCTTTTCAGCCTCCGTGCCGCCTATACCTGCTCCGTGGACTATAGTTGCCGCTTGCTTAACGCCCAGCTTCCTCAGAAACTTACAGGCTTCCGCCATCGCTGCACGAATAGAGTCCAGGGTAAACTTCTCCTGCTTCCCCAGCCCCAGCACCACCACCCGCTCCGCCTCCATCTTTCCCAGGGTATGAATAAGGGTTATCTCATTGAGCTTGCCCTTTATTTCTCCTTCTGCAATAAGCCTGGTTATGGCTCCCCCCAGAGCCTGGTCAACAGCTCCGGTAGCTCCACCCGAGTGCTCCACCCCCTCAAACAGGTTCACTATAGCAGCGCCGACCTTAATCTTAGTTATGTCACCGGAGACAACCTTTACCTCCAACTCAGCCTCCTTCTACTGCCTGAACCACTGGCATGGGTCATTCTACACGACTTGCTTTGTGGATAATATCCAAAACACACCATAAATGCAACATATCAAAATGCAGGGGCGGGTTTGAAACCCGCCCCTACAAAATGTTTATCAATACAGAAATTTGTATCCCCGTTCCATGGTGGCGAATTTACTAAAAGGGCGGCTTGAACCGCACCCGAAACAGGCCCCTTACGTCCTCCCAGGCTGTCTTGGCAACGCGTACTGTGGTTCCGGCATCATCCACCCATTCCACGGGCACCTCTTTGATGCGGTAACCCCTTTTCTGCGCCAGCAGCAATAGCTCAGTATCGAAGAACCAGGCTCGGTCCTTGATAAAAGGAACAATCTCCTGCACCACATCACGCCTCACCGCCTTGAAACCGCATTGCGCATCGTGAAAACTAGAGCAAAACATTAGCCTAATCAGGAGATTGTAGGTACGTGAGGTTATCTCGCGCTTCAAGCCTCGTCTGACCCTTGAGCCTCCAATCAGCCGGGAGCCTATGACAACGCCGTATCCTTCGTCAAGCGCTTTAATCAACAAAGGCAAGGCGGTCAGCTTGGTCGAGAGGTCAACGTCCATGTAGGCTACAGCATCAGCCTTGCTCTCCAGCCAGGCTTTTCTGAGGGCGCGGCCCCGCCCCTTCAGGTCGAGGTGGACATATGTGACACGAGGATATTGCTGAGACAAGGCCTGGGCAACAGCCAGCGTCTTATCTGTGGAGCCATTATCGGCAATTACAATCTGCCACTGGTAGGGAAGATGCTCATTGAGGAAATCCCACAATGTTGCTATGCAGCGAGGCAGGTCTTTCTCTTCGTTATAGCCTGGGATCACCACATCAACGGTCTTCATAAACCAAACCTAATGTTTGAAATGGCGCACCCCGGTGAAGACCATCGCCATCTTATATTGATTTGCTACCTTTATCGCCTCCTCATCACGCACCGAGCCCCCGGGCTCGACGATAGCAGTGACGCCGCCCTTGGCCGCCAGCTCTACACCGTCGGGGAAGGGGAAGAAAGCATCGGAGCCAAGCACGCTTCCCTTGCTGCGCTCACCCGCCTTCTTCAAGGCTATCTCCACGCTCACCACCCTGCTCGGCTGTCCCGCCCCCATGCCCACTATCATGGAGTCCTTGACCAGCACGATAGCATTCGACTTCAAATGTTTGACCGCCTTCCAGGCAAACAGCAGATCCTCCAGTTCTTTCTTGGTCGGCTCACGCTCGCTCACCGTACGCCAGCCCGATGTAGTCTCAGCCAGAGCGTCCGGGGTTTGCATCAGAAAGCCGCCGCCGACCCGGCGAAAGTCGAATCTGGACGAAGCCCCGGCCTTCCGAGGCCCCATGTCGAGGACGCGAACATCTTTTCTCTGTTTGAGCAACTCGAGTGCCTTGTCGTCATAGCCAGGCGCAATTATTACCTCATAGAATATCCTGCTTATCTCCTGAGCCGTGGCAGCATCCACAGGCCTGTTCAAAGCGACTATGCCGCCGAAGGCCGCCACGGTATCGCCGGAGTAGGCGCGGCGGTAAGCCTCGGCGAGGTCTTTATTAGACGCCAGACCACAGGGATTGGTATGCTTGATCACAGCTACAGATGGAGCCTCGAAGTCATTGGCTGCATTCCAGGCAGCATCGGCATCAAGGATGTTGTTAAAGGAAAGCTCCTTGCCCCCGAGCTGCTTCGCCGAGCTTATGCCCGCTCCCTTACCGCCCGCCACTTCCTCGGTATAGAATGCCGCTTTTTGATGGGGGTTCTCCCCGTAGCGCAGGTCGTACTTCTTCTTCAGAGCTATAGTTAGCTCGCTGGCAAACCCTTCCTCGTCGCTGCGAAGATATTGAGCGATAGCCGTATCGTAGCCAGCAACATGCTGGAAAGCTTTCTGTGCCAGCCTCTTTCGTTCCCCAATCTTTACCTCACCCTTCCCCAGTTGCTCCAGAAGCGGCTTGTAGTCCGCAGGGTCGACCACGACCAGCACATGAGGAAAGTTCTTGGCCGCAGCCCGTATCATAGTCGGCCCGCCGATATCGATATTCTCCAACGCTTCGTCCAAACTCACGTTCGGCTTGGCCACGGTCTCTTTAAAAGGATAAAGGTTGACGACTACCAGGTCGATGAGCCCTATCTTATTCTTATCGAGCTCAGCGAGGTGAGCGGGAAGATTTCGCTTCGCCAGAATGCCGCCGTGCACTGCGGGATGCAGCGTCTTCACCCGACCGTCCAGGATCTCGGGGAAGCCGGTCAAATCGCTTACGCTGTGCACCTTCACGCCGGCTTCCACCAGCGCCTTCTTGGTGCCTCCGGTGCTGAATAGCTCAAAGCCGAGTTTATGCAGGCCTTTAGCGAAATCAACCACACCGCTTTTGTCGGAAACACTTATGATAGCACGCAAAGAACTTCTCCTTCTCTCTTTTTCTTTTGAAATTGCACTCTTAGGGAGCCGCAACACTAAGCTATTATAACCCGCTCCTCCCCACTCACCCTCCCCACCTCACCGATGACCCACGCTTTGGGAACCGCGGCGATTATCTTGCCAACGTCATCCGGCGAGCAGACCACCAGCATGCCCACGCCCATATTGAACACGCGGTACATCTCCTTGTCATCAACATTGCCCTTCTTCTGAATCAGAGTGAAGATAGGTGGCACTTTCCATGACTTCTTATCGATTCGGGCTGCCAGCCCCTTGGGGAAAATACGGGGCAGGTTGCCTGGGATGCCGCCTCCGGTGATATGCGCCATCCCCTTAATCAGGGGCAGAGATGATTTGAGCAGGGGGTAGTAACAGCGGTGCGGTTCCAGCAGCGCTTCCCCCAGAGTTTTCCGTAGCTCTGGATAGAAGGTTTCCAGCTTCGAAGCGGTAGTGCCGAAAATCCTTCGCACCAGCGAATAGCCGTTGGTATGCAGGCCAGTTGAAGGCAGACCCAGGATAGCATCTCCCGCCTTGATTGCCCTGCCGTTGATCACTTTTCGCTTCTCCACCACCCCCACGATGAAACCTGCCAGGTCGTAGTCCCCCAGGGCGTACACCCCCGGCATCTCGGCGGTCTCACCGCCGATAAGCGCGCAGCCTGCTTCGGAACAGGCCTGCGCCAGACCGCCGACTATGCTCTCCACCTGCTCCGGGATGAGCCTACCCATAGCTATGTAATCAAGGAAAAACAGGGGCTCGGCGCCGCAGGTGAAGATATCGTTTATGCAGTGATTGACCAGGTCAATGCCGACCGTATCGTGCTTGTCCAGAGCAATAGCGAGCTTGAGCTTGGTACCTACCCCATCCACGCTCGAGACCAGCACAGGCTCTTTGTGCCCGGAGCAGAGCTGGAACAGACCAGCGAATAGCCCTATATCCGTAAGAACCTCAGGGCGGAAAGTGGAGCGTACCTTCTTCTTGATAAGCTCCTTCGCCCTGTCGGCGGCATTTATGTCCACGCCGGCTGCGGCGTAGGTTTGGTGAGCTTTAGTTTTGCGTTTCACTAACTCGAACTCCAAACTTGGGTGGGTTGGAGCACCTGCTCCACCCTGGCGAGATGGCCTCGCCCCTTCATTCAAAATTTGAATTGCCTGCCCTACTTGCCCTCAATCCTCTCGCAAAAATCCTTACTCTTGTCCGGGTTGTGGACTGTCTCCAACGCCAGCTTGTCCATCTCAAGCTGAACAGGCACCGGATAGTCGCCGGTGAAGCAGGCAAGACAGAAATCCTCCCTCGGCAAATCCACAGCTTGGATCAGGCCGTCTATGCTGAGATAGCCCAGAGAATCGGCCCCTATGGCTTTGGCGATCTCAGGGACCGTCTTCCTGGCAGCGATAAGCTCCTGTCTGCTAGCCATGTCCACGCCGAAGAAGCAAGGATGCCTGATAG
>Ga0315274_10005826_pt1 | contig 18002 bp, 16 predicted proteins | sample YL17G02_20_MG_FD_203700 | JGI IMG/M metagenome (GOLD analysis project Ga0315274, IMG submission 203700) | Sediment microbial communities from Yellowstone Lake, YNP, Wyoming, USA - YL17G02_20 | ecosystem: Environmental > Aquatic > Freshwater > Lake > Sediment | place: USA: Wyoming | collected...
AGAGGAATTGGCTCTTACAGCACATACGCTCGTCTGCACGCTCGGGACGGAAGCTCCCGGAATCATTGCGAAGATTGGTCGATACATCAGCGACTTCAAACTCTATACCTTTCTACCCGAGAGAGTGAACAGATTCCGGTCGGGCATTGCAGAACGATAATATGCGTCTCCTTCCAAGAACCGAAGGTTAGCATAGTCTTGCTCATTTCAGAGTGAATTGAAGATGCAGACCTGGCGTCTTCTCGACTTCGAGTACCCTGATGCTCCGTCCAACCTTGCATATGAGGAGGCGCTCGCGAGACAGGTTGGAAACGGGCAGTCGCCCCCGACTCTTCGCCTGTGGAGAAACCCAAAGGCTGCAGTCATCGGTGAGAATCAGTCCGCGGAGTTCGAGTTGCAGCTTGATACCTGCAGAGAGCTGGGCGTGGAAGTCGTCCGACGTTTCACCGGAGGTGGAGCGGTCTATCACGACCTAGGAAATCTGAACTACTCAGTATGTACGCCGAAGCCATCCCACTCAAGCCTTGAGTTCCAGAATCTAGTATCCAGGCAGGCCCTCGATTGCGTCGTTATCTGCTTACGAAGGCTAGGCCTGGATTCGACTGTAGTCCCCGTCAACACGATAATTGTTCACGGACGAAAGATCTCAGGTGGAGCAGGAGCGATTCGCTGGGGGTCCATCTTCTATCATGGTTCGATCTTGGCGAATACGGATCTTGAGATGGTGTGGAAGGTCCTCCGACTGCAGCAGACGACAGCGCCTGCCAAGTTCGTTCAAAGCACTCGTGCTCCCGTGACCTCCCTGGAGAGGGAACTCGGCAGAGACACCTCGATCGACCGTGTCAAGAGAAGCCTCAGCGACGCTTTCGCAGAAACGTTCAAAGCACGTCTTGTTGCCGGACCAGCAACAGGGCAGGAACTGAACGCGGTCTCGGGTCTAGTCAAGGAGAAGTACGGCAACAACGAATGGAATCTGAAGATGTAGACTAGTTCCTGAGCTGAAGAACTCGACAGGAGAAAATGGAATCCCAGCAGCAGGACAAAATCGAGCGCGGCTCCGTAGTCAACACTACGTAATGCAGAAATACAGTCCGGGAACAGTCCACCGGCAGTTGAGATGTGTTGGCTAGATCGTTTCCAGCCTCGGCCGCTCGTTTCCTATTGATGCTTCTGGCTTTGTCGATACTATGCCCGAATGTGGTTACCGCGTCCGGTCTAATCAGAAACGGTTCCACAGTTCAGAGTTCGTCGCACAGCGTAATCGCTGATTCTCCGGGCCAGTACTACTGGTACTATTGCTACCCGTGGGACTACTCACGGTGTTATACCTACTACTGGGGGCCTTGGTGGCACTACACGTACCCCTATGATTACTACACACCAAGCACTGAGACAAAGAAGACGTTCGAACTCAAGGTCGATACTAATCCGGTCGGGATCGCTTCCGTGAATGGCAAGGGAACGTACAACCAAGGCACAGTCGCATCATTCAGCCTGGCTTCTGTCATCGTGCCCGCTGGCGCAAACCAGCGTTACGTCTTCTCACATTGGAGCGGAGACTTCTCAGGGAGCGCACCCAGCGGCGCAGTCACGATGGATTCTGCAAAAACCATTGTCGCGAACTATCGCATCGAGAACTATCTGAAGGTGTCAGTGGACCCTCCGGGCATCACCTATGCAACTGGGGAGGACTGGTACGCTTCAGGCGAGTCCGTATCGATAGGTGCTGTCCCCCCACAGATTCCCAGTGGCGATGGGATCCGGTATGTCTTTCAGCATTGGATAGCCGATTCGGTTCCAGTATCAGGAAATCCCATCGAGGTCACGATGGATGTTCCTCACACCGTCGTAGCGCATTACAGGACACAGTATCTTCTCACGGTCTCATCGGAATACGGAGCCGCCCAAGGAGGAGGATGGTATGACGCCGGGGACTCCGCTGGGTTCTCAGTCACAACTCAGGTTGAAACTGGATACGGAGTGAGACAGGTCTTTGACAGATGGACCGGAGACGTGGAGTCAAGTTCCTCAACCGGCACGATCATCCTGGACTCACCTCACAATGTGAGAGCTGTTTGGAGAACTGACAGCACGATCCTGTACGCAACAATGGCGCTTGGCATCGGAGGCGCATTCGTGCTTGGAATCGGGCTGGTCGCAATCGCGATCACTAGGTCGCAGCCTAAGCCTGCCCCACTGACTCCAACCCGACCAGTAGCGACAAATGAGACGTCGCCTGAAAAAATGAAGCCGGCACAGTCCAGAAAGAAAGTCAAACCGCCACCGAAGACTATCTAGTTGGAACTTTCTTCTACACACGGGTTCTTCTTGGGGAGGGAGGAGGCTTCAACTGCCCTCCGTTGAGCTGTAGAAAGTGTGAAATTGTGATCTCGTGACCCGCTAGGTGGAGTCGACTCATGTTCGAGACTCGAATGACCAAACTGTTAGATGTTGAGTACCCTATCGTCGGCGGCGCCATGATGCACGTCTCCAAGCCGGAATTCGTGGCGGCAATCTCGAATGCTGGAGCGTTGGGGATGATGGCCTCTGCTATGTATGAGAGCCAAGAGGAATTCCGCCAGGCCGTCAGCAGGGTAAGAGCTCTCACGAAGAAGCCATTTGGTGTGAACCTGAGTCTATTCCCCGCAATGCGTCCCATCGACAACGACCTCTACGTCGACGTGATACTGGAGGAACATGTGCCGATCGTAGAGACTAGTGGGCATCGTCCGCCGGAAGATTTGCTTGCGCAACTGAAGGCGGGGGGTGTCAAGACGATGCACAAATGCGTTAGTGTTCGGCACGCGTTGAGCGCCGAGAAAGCCGGGGTAGATGCCGTAACGGTCTTTGGAACCGAGGGAGGCGGGCACATAGGCGAGGTCGGACTGACCACGATGGTTCTTGTGCCCCGAGCTGTAGAAGCGCTCAAGGTGCCGGTCCTAGCTGCTGGTGGCATCACCAACGGAAGAGGACTACTGGCTGCATTGGCCCTGGGTGCCGACGGGGTCACCATAGGTACACGGCTATTGGTGACGACGGAATGTCCGATTCATGAGAATCTGAAGCGAGCCTTGGTATCGGCGACAGAACTCGACACGCTACCGATTCTCGGATCCTTGCAGAACACCCTTCGTGCCTGGAAGAACTCCGCCGCACTCAAAGTGGCTGAGCTGGAATCACATCAAGCTGAGCTGGGGGAGATCCTGTCAATAGTTGCCGGCACGGCGACGAAGCGCATGTACGAAGATGGCGACTTGGATGCTGGCGTCATTCCCTGCAGTCAAAGCATAGGTACCGTGCACGAGATCAAGCCAGTCGCCCAGGTCATCGACGAGATGATGCGAGAGGCGTCAGAGACACTGGAGCGTCTGGCCAAGTAGAACGCAAGGGAGAGCAGAACGGGCCCGCAGTATCGGCTACCGTGCGCCTACTAGCGAATGAGGCTAGTTCCCGTTCGCATGTTTCTCGGGTGTATGACACCCTTCTTCGGATGTATGACACCTTGTGCTCATGGTATGTATCGGAAAACGACGTTGTACTTATATAGGTACACTGATGTACCATTCGGTGTAGGCGTGAAACAAGATGGAAATCGAAGAAATCCTGAACATGGGCGCATACCGAAAGAACGCACGAGGCCTTCAACTAAGAAGGCTACTCTCAATAGTCCTGTAGAATGGCGAGCCCGGTTCTGTGAAACCCTAGGCTGCACGGTCGCGCAGCCATCGGGCAACGGCATATAGGGTCGGATTGCTGCTTACGTCAGCAATTGGGATTCGTACGTTCGTCTCCTGCATGAGAACTGCGCTTTCATAAGTGGGCATAGGGGCGAACACGACGCTGGCCCAATGCATCCTACCCTTCATCTGCTCAGCCACGACATCATCGCTTGCAGGCATTGCAGCATAGGTGAACGCAATCCCGTTCGCCCACATCAGACTTCTCCCCAGAGACCCCGGTGGGACTCCGAAGCTCTGGATCTCCAGCAACGCCGGTAGAGAGTACTCGACAACCTCATGGATGATGATCTCCTCCCATGGTTGGTATGTTATCTTGACCATTCGTCATCACTGCAGGTAACTCATGACTCTCAACTATTGGATAACGATTCTGAATCAGATGGATTCGTGGGGAATATGGTGGGCCGGACCGGGATCGAACCGGCGACCTTCGGCGTGTAAAGCCGACGTTCAAGCCAAGCCTAGGCTTTCTAACCAGCTGAACTACCGGCCCTCGCACCGTTAGGTCTGCTACTCTCAGTCATAACGGTTCGGGTCTCCCTTGCCAATTTGTGCATCTGCAGTTTCTCTGACCGCAGTTCCAATGTTCGATTGATGCTTAGCTGAATACCCGCCTTGGCTCTTCTAGGAGATTGCTCTGGCTTGTGGGTGTGTAGGGGGTAGTTTTATCTCCAATGAGCCACCGAACCAGTTTGGAATCCGGGTCTTGAATATCGTTCATGTTATTGGAACCGGGACTGTAGGCGAGCCGTTAATCGGCCTCTTGACGGACTTCCGCAAGGAGCTCGGGATCGACGAAGTGACATTCTCCAAACGGACTCCATTGCTGACGGACCGAACGAAAGTCTGGGATCTTCTCAAACGAGGTGCAAAACTATGCGTTGAGAAGGAGAAATGGAAGAAGTTCCAAGAGTTCGAAATGGAACCGACATACGAATACGAGGAAGGAATACGACGCGCATCCGTCGTAATCGACTGCACCCCGTCCGGAACAGGTCTGGACAACAAGAAGAAGTACTATGAGAGAATGGAAGGTCCACGAGGTTTCATCGCACAAGGCTCAGAGTTCGGATTCGGTACAATCTACGCTCATGGTATAAACGATAGTGCGTTTTCCGGATCGCAGAGGTACGTACAAGTGGCTTCATGCAACACGCACAACATTGCAGCAATCATCAAGACGCTTGCGTTCGAAGGTGGAATGTCTCGTCTCAAAGAAGGCCGCTTCGTTTGTATGCGTCGATCCTCAGACCTCAGCGAAGAGAAGGGGTTCACGGCCAGCCCGAAAGTGGACGAGCACGATCATGGGCGATTCGGAACACACCACGCTCGTGATACGCACGCACTTTTCCAGAGCATTGGTTGCGAGCTTGACATATTCTCAAGCAGCATCAAGATTCCGACCCAATACATGCATTCGGTCTGGTTTTCGCTCGAGCTCTATGGAGCCACCACACTTGACGAGGTACTGGCTCGGATCAAAGCAAATCCGTCCATAGCCACCACGTACAAGGATCAAACCGCCCTGGCATTCTCGTTTGGCCGAGACCATGGTCACTATGGGCGTATTCTCAACCAAACGATAGTTGTGTTGCCAACGTTGTGCGTTAGGAATCCCGGAGAAGTCTTGGGATTCACGTTTACCCCACAAGACGGCAACAGTCTGCTGAGCAGCGCGGCGGCGACTGAACGGCTGCTCTACCCTGAGAACTGGCGCGAGAAGATGAAATGTCTTGAGCCATTTCTCTTCAAAGAGATCTAGGGACCGGGCTTCCAAATAGGTCTCTGATAGCTCTGGTCCGTGAAGGAGAACGGGTAAGGCTTTCCAAGCGTCTCAGAGTACACAATCTCGCTGATCGTTCTTCTCGGAGTGCTCTCGGGGCTCTCCGCCGCATAGCCAATGGGCAAGATAGCAATCGGACGCTTGCCTTCCGGCGCCCCAACAGTCTTCGCAACCGCGTCGTCGTCGAATGCTCCAACCCATGTCGACGCCAATCCGAGTGCAGTACCTGCCAACTGAGCATATGCTACTGCGATAGTCGCGTCCTGAATGCAGTAGAGCTCGGAACCTCTTGTTCCATACTTCCTTGAAGAACGGTCAGGACATGCGAGGAATACTAGGCATACGGGCGCTTCTTCAACGAAGCTCTGGCCAAAAGCATCCCTCGCCAACTCGCGCTTGCGTTCCGGATCCTTGGCGACAACGATCTCGTACGCTTGCAGATCGCCCGCCGACGGCGCAAGGCTTACCGTTTCAATGATCCTGCGCATCTTGTTTTCTCCAACGGGCTGGGGGAGGAAGGCCCGGACTGAACGTCTCGCTTTCACAGTCTCAAAGTAATCCATCCTGTCGCACCCTCGATGGAGACAGTTGCTGACGGTAGAGATGTAACGCTTAGGGTCAGACAGTTCTCGTTCGAAACGCGTCCTCTAGATTCCGAGGGCTATGAATAGAGCCGTCAGAAGACCAACAATGAAGGTGATCACTAGAACGAGCGGAACGTGGCTTCTCAGAATCTCGCTTTCTAGCTTCGCTTCTGCTCCTATTGTCGCAGCTGCGTTGTTGATCTTGGATGGGGTGATCGCTGAGGCGATGCCGCCACCGTTTGCGTGGGATCCATAGATCGTCATGAAAGCGGAGCTATTCTGTCCGGCTTCGGTGAGTCCTATGCCTTCAGCGGCCTTGTGTTGTATCGGGAAGAACATCACATTCGAGCTTGCCTCAGATCCTCCGACCACCGCTCCGAACAGGCCAAGCCAGGGCGCGACAAACACGAACATCGCACCGAAGGTTGCCGCCAAAGTCAAACCAATCACGTTGTTCATGTTCAGCACCGCGAATTCCGACGTGGGGACTAGCTTGCCATTTGAAACGGCCATCGCACTCCACGCCATCACGTATGCAACGCCGAAGAAGAGCGCATATGCGATGAACGGCTGCCAGATCCTCCTTATCCAAAGACTCATGGTCTTTCCAAGCTGATCTCGAGTAGGCTTCAGGATTAGCAAGGACAGGATCGTCGCGGCGAATATCCAAGTGTACACCTGAGCAAAAGCATCGAGATCTAGGGGTTTGTCGAAGATCCAGAACGCAGGCCCGTCGAGGTGTCTCATCCAGTCCGTGACCTGAGGCATACTGACCACCAATGCTAGAGCTATGAGTATCAGCCACGGGCTCAACGCCCTGATTGTCTTACCACGATCTATCGACCCGATAGCCTTCGTCGGGCGCGTGACTAGGCGTTGGTGAAGGTAAAGGACAACCATGCTAACTAGACCTGCCAGAACTCCAATCAACATGATAGGCACATGCAACAGCCCGAAGATCAAGCATGAGAACGCGATCGTGAGACCAGTCAAGATGGCTGGCACAATACCCTTCTTGACCGATGATTTTCCTCCGATAATCCACAGCATGGCGATCGAGACCAACACGGCCACGACTGGAAGGAAGATGTTCACCTTGTAAGCGAACAGGAAGACATCCAGCCTGAAGACGTCCGCAGGAAGACTGATCGGCACCGAAAGAAGCGCGTACGACGTAGTCGCATTGTAACCCAGCACAGAGATTGCGATTGCAGCGAATGGTGAGAATCCCATCGCAACCAACAATGGGGGAAACAGGGATGGTGTCACGACTCCAAGCGATGTGGCGAACGACCCAAACCCAACACCGAGAAACAGCGCCTGTTGCTCCTTTGTCGTTGCCGCGCGTTTTATCGCGGTGGAGATTATCTGGAGTGCTCCGACCTCTCTCATCAGGAAGATCATGAGCATAGTTGCAAGCACAGAGATCGTGATGCCGAAGGACTTGAAGATGCCATAGATCGCTGCTCCCAGAGCAACCAGTGGATCGGTATTGAAGAAACCAATCGCCAGCATCAACGACACAATGAGACCAACAACCGCCATGGTCGCGCCGGATTGACGAAACTGCACGATTCCGACGAAGACGACTATGAGGGCGAAGATTGCGAGGACAAATCTCAGGCTAAGAAATGCCCCTGCCAACACCAGAACTGACAGTATTGTGAGAGCGATTGGGAATCTCATCAAGTCAACTCTTTCCAACGGCTTACTCTTTGGGTCGGAGGTCTACGACACGGCGTGCCTTGCCTTCGTAGCGCGGTAAGGTTCCTTCCTCAACCAGTTCAACATTCGCATGTATTCCGAGGGTTGAGAAGATGTCACTTTGCACTTGCTTCAAGAGTTGCGGATCTTTCAGCCGATCCTTACTCGCTTCGACCTTCACGGACAATCGGTCGAGTTGTTCGCGTGATACGACTATCTGGTACTGGTCTTTGATGCCAGGCACGTTCATCAGCACATGTTCCACTTGGCTCGGGAAGACATTCACACCGCCTACGATGAGCATGTCGTCGCTTCGTCCCTTGATGCGTCGAATCCGACTGTGGCATCTTCCGCATGCACATTCCTCCTCGAAGACCCTGGACAAGTCTCTCGTCCTGTAGCGGAGTAGAGGCATTGCTTCGCGGGAGAGCATTGTGAACACAAGTTCGCCTTCTTCACCCGGCTCGAGAACTTCACCAGTGTCCGGGTTGATGGTCTCGACAAGGAATTCATCACCCCAGATGTGGAGTCCGTTTCGCTCGTCGCACTCGATCCCCACACCTGGTCCGTAAAGCTCAGACATTCCATAGCAATCGTGAGCCCGAAGGCCGAAAACATCCTCTATTCGCTTCCGCGCTTCCTCACTCCACGGTTCTGCGCCGAAGAGCCCGATCCGAAGTGCGAAGTCTTCTCTTGGGTTGTAGCCTTCAGCTCGGCTTGCTTCACACAGGTAGACCATGTAGGAGGGCGTACACGCGGCTACTGTGCTTCGCAGGTCCTTCAGAAGCATGAGCTGTCGTTTTGTGTTTCCAGCACTTGTGGGAACAACGGTGGCGCCGACTGCTCTGGCGCCGTAATGGAAGCCTAGTCCGCCTGTGAAGAGGCCGTATCCGTACATGTTTTGGACTATGTCGCCTTTTTTGACGCCGCCGACGTCGAAGGTTCTTCCCATTAGTCTGGTCCAACGCTCTAGGTCTCCGCGAGTGTACGCCATGACGATTGGCTTCCCGGTGGTTCCGGACGATGCGTGAAGACAATACAGCCGACTTGGTGGAACCGCGAGAATGCCAAGCGGATAGTAGTCTCTCAAATCCGTCTTTACAGTGAACGGAATCTTCGCAACATCGTCGAGGCTCTTTACTGATTCCGGCTTGACTCCTGCTTCGTCGAAACGTTTCTTGTAGAATGGAACGTTCCTGTAGGCGTAGCGGACAATCTTTCTGATCTTCTCCTGCTGTATTCTCTTGAGCTGCTTGGGCTTCAGCATCTGCGCGTGCCGGTCAAACACGCATTATCCCTCTCATCCCGAGCAGCCTGAATTGGGGATAAATGACTTCCGAGGCTCCGAGGAACGATCGGAGCAGCTGCTTCGACCGTCACTTGTGACGAAAACAATCCGGACGCTTGGTAACTCGGCGCCAATCCTAAAGGACATGTAGTGGCATAGTCAGTCTGCGTAGGATCAGAGGAAGGAGCTGCAACTCGCAGTGGCACTGGGTGGATCCGCGGCCAAGGGATTGGGGGCCGCCCGCGACCGTGAGAATTCAGCAAAACCTCCTGCGCTTGGCAGGCTATCGCTCGCAGAGGCCGACTCTGTTCTGGGTCATCTTTGGGATCAGGACGTACTTGCTTGGGACAGGTATTGGGTGCCGATCTTCAGACTCTTCGCGAAGGACCTAGTCAAGGATGCTTCTCCCAGGCCCGGAGACGTAGTACTTGATGTGGGGACCGGCACAGGAGTCGTGGCATTCGAAGCATCCCGAGTGGTTCGTTCTGTGGGTCTGGTGGCCGGAATCGATCGGTCGGAGCCCATGATCGCACTCGCTCGAAAGAAAGCGGTCGAGACGGGTTTTGGAAACCTGAGATTCCTCAAAATGGCTGCTGAGAGTCTTCGCTTTCCGGACGAGTTCTTCGACATTGCGCTCTCCAATTGTGGCATAGGGATCCCGACATTCATTGACGACATGAAAGAGATACTGAGAGTGCTTAGGCCCGGCGGCGTTTTGGTGTTCAATGATTGGCACTTGATTGACGTCGAGCCTCATCGAGTATTTGGTGAAGTTCTCGGAAAATATCGCACCAGAAATCCATCTCCGCAATTGGCCCAAGAAAGGTCAGCGCTCGCCGCAATGGAAAGCTTCCACCACTCCATCAACTCCGAGGCACAAATGCGAATGGTCTCTGACGCAGGTTTCAGAGAAGTGCAGCTCAAGACTCGAGAATACAGGGTACGCATGCGAAGCCCTGAGGACTACTTAGACATGAGGCTGTGCCGCGCTACAATAAAGAGAGAGATTTCCGAAATGCTCCCGAACCAACGCAAGCTCTTCTTGGCGGAACTGAAAGAACGTCTTCACAAGTTCTCTCAACGAAGGGCCTTTGTGTTCAGTTGGGGCGTCTTCTTCATACGTGCCCAGAAAGCCGTGTAGAGGTCGTAAGTCTCTCTGCAGCTATGAGCGCGCAAAGCGTTATATTCGGCAGAATACATTGCGAGCTCCGTGACGTTACAGATGGCAAAGTCGGCCATAACCAAGTTACAGGCCTCAATACTCATTGTCATCGTTCTTGTTGGAGTCGGAGTGGGGCTGTACGGATATTCTCTTTCGAGCTCACCACCACCGAGGACTCGTCTGATAGTGTCAACAACCACCAGCCTGTATGAGACAGGCTTCCTAGACGAGCTCAAGGTCAAGTTCGAGTCAAAGTACCCTGCCTACAACGTGTCTTTCATTTCTCAAGGAACCGGACTGGCAATCCAGACCGCAATGCGAGGCGACGCTGACATGATCCTCGTTCACGATCCGGCCAAAGAATCCCAGTTCCTGCAAGGTGGCTACGGCGTCAACCGAAAGATCGTGGCATACAATTTCTTCGTGATCGTTGGTCCCTCAGAAGATCCAGCTGGAATCGCAGGCAAATCCCCATCAGAAGCTCTGAAGCTGATAAGATATGCCGGCCTCAATGGAACAACGGCCTGGGTCTCGAGAGGTGACGACTCCGGAACCCATTCAAAAGAGAAGACTCTATGGAAGGGCATCGGGCTTGACGCGAAACAACTTCGCACGGAACCATGGTACCTTGAAGCAGGCAGCGGAATGACCGCGACACTCAAGCTTGCCAACGAGAAACGAGGTTACACACTGACCGACATCGGTACCTACCTCATGAACTTCAACAATCACAACATCGATCTAGTCAAGCTGGTTGAGTCAGGCAAGAGCATGTTGAACGTATACAGCGTGATAGCAGACAATCCAAACAATGCTAACATGACAAAGGCGAACTTCGAGGGCTCTATGCACTTCATCAAGTACCTAGTCTCAAGCGAAGGTCAGGACCTGTTCGCCAATTTCGGTGTAAGCCAGTATGGTCTACCCCTTTTCAAACCATACCTCAAGCTTGTTGAGAGTCAAAGCGACCCGCAGCTGATCCAATGGATACAGGAATTGGTCTTCTTTGAAGGATCAGAATGCCCACCACAGTACCGTTACCAGGCAGATGACCTCTACTCTCTGCAAGCCCCCGTTCAAGTCTTCCTAGTATCCTGCACAAGTGTCATGGAGAGGAAGATAGCCTACTGGACCCAATCACGGAAGGCATAACCCGCGCCATCAGCCTAATACTCTCGGGCGATCGTGAAGTATTCACCATCACGGCGCTCTCCCTGTACATTTCCATATCTGCGACTCTGCTTTCCTGTGTTTGGAGCATCCCAATCTCTGCCACCCTTGCGCTCCGGAACTTCCCCGGAAAGCGAACCATGAAGGGTTTGTTCAATGCGTTCATAGGCATCCCAACAGTCGCCTTGGGCCTGTACCTGTACCTGCTCCTATCAAGGAGCGGTCCACTCGGATACTTCGGATTTCTGTACACGCCCTACGGCATCATAATTGGTCAATGTGTTCTCGTCACTCCAATCATCGTGAGCTTTACCACCAGCGCGCTGGAATCTGTTGACCCCGATCTGAGAACGCTCGCGAGAACCCTCGGGGCTTCTGGCCTGCAGATTGACGCTGTTGTTCTTAGAGAAGCGTTCTGGGGAGTTGTGCTCGCGATCATAGCCGCCTTCAATAGAGCGTTCGCGGAGCTGGGCGTTGCGATGATGCTCGGGGGCAACATCAGAAACCTCACGAGAGTGCTGACGACTGCAATAGCCTTGGAAACTGCGCGGGGTGAGATTGCCCTCAGCATTGCATTGAGCTTCATTCTGCTTGGTATCGTGATGTCTCTCAGCATTGCAGTCAGCCTAGCAAGAAGGTCTTCATGATGATATCCAACATCGAAGCCCTCAATGTAACCAAGAGGTACGATGGATCGCTGGCGCTCGACCAAGTCAAGGTGAGGGCTTCATCTCGGCAGGTTACATCGATAGTCGGTGTGAATGGCGCCGGCAAGACGACTTTGCTCAAGATTCTTGCCGGCCTCGATACGCCAAGCGATGGTAAGGTCCTCATCGATACAAGACAAGTCAGTTCGGAGGAGCTCAGGACTCATTGCACGATGGTATTCCAGAGGAGTGTCATGCTTGGGGGCACAGTCTACGATAATGTTGCCTATGGCTTGCGTGTCAATCGAACCCCTGGACGAGATATCCCGAACAGGGTGAAGTCTGCTCTCGAGATTGTGAACCTGGACGGATTCGAGAAGCGAAAAGCCCGCAGACTGTCGAGCGGCGAACAGCAACGCGTTGCCATAGCACGTGCACTGGCCCTCGAAAGAGAAGTCATCCTCATCGATGAGCCAACAGCTAACTTGGATCCCGCGAATACCATGATCATCGAGCAGGGGATCAAAGAGTCAGCTCGATCCCGAGCGGTTCTGCTTAGTACACATAACCTTCCTCAAGCTCGACGGCTTTCTCATCGAGTCATCCATCTCTACAGAGGACGTGTAGTTGAGGAGGGAGAAGCAGCCAGTTTCTTTGCCGACCCACATGATGAGAGGACGAAGCTTTTCATCAACGGAGAGCTCCAATTCTGAGCAGTCGATTGATGGATAGGCGGACAGAGACTCATTGAGAGGCTTGAAGCTTGAGCCATCCTACGCGGTCTCGCTCGGATTGAGAAATCGGAGAGTGATCGGCGAACTTGAAGCCCGGATGCTTAGAGCAATAGATCAGACAGGAAGCCTTTCACTCGCAGCACGTACTCTAGGGTTGTCCTATCCTTTCGTCTGGAACACCATCTCCAGAATCGAACGGACGCTGAATCAGAAGATCGTTACTAGAGAACGAGGAGGCACGAAAGGAGGCAGGGCAGAGCTAACACGCCAAGGGAAGCACCTGCTCCAAACCTACTCTCAACTGGATTCTCGAGTGCATCGCTTTCTCATAGGAGACACTCCCGCGAATGGGTACCTGCCACATGCAGGACACTTTCGTCCAGATCTCTCGTTCATAGGCAGTCACTGTGTAGTCGTCGAGAGGATACTGCGCTCGCTTCACGAGAGCAACCCGAGAATGACCTACCAGATGGTCAATGTCGGCTCCTGGGCAGGCCTGACGGCCATAATGCTCAGAGAGGCGGACATCGCAGGAGTGCATGTCTTCGACGAGTCGGAGTCAAAGTACAACGAGCCCCTACTATCGAAATACTGGCTGTCGCGTACATGTGCACTGGTTCGCGGCTACAAGAGACAGCAATGCCTCATGGTCAGAAAAGGCAACCCGAAGAGAATCGAAGGAGTCGCCGATCTTCTTCGAAAAGATGTGAAGCTCGCGAACCGGAACCTCGGATCCGGAACCAGAATGCTGCTCGACAGGAGACTGCAGGAGCTTGCAGAAAGGAAGCGCGTGGGTTTTGATGTGCTGACGAAGCGGATCAGAGGCTATGACTCTGAAATGATGACTCATAGAGAGGTCGCAGGCGCCATTGCGTCCAGACGTGCGGATGTCGGCGTCGGTCTAACATCAGTTGCATCCGAGATGAAGTTGGATTTCTTCCCTCTGGCAGATGAGTTGTATGATTTCCTAGTTGAGAAGAGACTGAGGAACCCCTACGCACGTAGTTTCTTCGATGTGCTGGCATCCAAGCATTTTCAGAGAGAAATCGAGACCTCTACGGTCGGCATCGAGTTCCTCAAGGAAAGCGGCCGAGCAATTAGTCAGTGAACCTCCTGCTAGGTTTATTCCCCTGAGCCCAGCCTATCCAGCACGATTCCGAATTGCGAGTCGACGCACCGGAAATGACTTGTCCTGAGTGCGGAGTTCCTATGTCGTTTCTTCGCGAAAGGACAGAAGTGACGGTTGATGGCATGCGACATTCGCTATGGGACTTCTGGTGCTCTCAGCACGGGCTGTGGCACTACGATGTCGACACCGAGGAGCTGAGTCACAAGGAAGCGTCGGACTTCGAGAAAGTCTGAGCGAGCAAATACAGTCATGACAGTACAGTCGCCCGGCATCGCCCCGCCCTAAGCCGAAGCTTAAGGAATGAACTTCGACTTGCGTCGGAATAACGATCACAAGGGCACTCCGCTCAATCGACATCGGAAGATGCAGCCCGAGAAACCATATATATTCGCAGCCAACTGCGACAGAGGCACCAGAAGTGCAGACGGTGTAATGAGATGGCAAAAGAAGCGGCAGATCTGTACAAGGAATTCGAAATTCGCATAATCCCTCCCAGCTGGAAAGACAGAGCGTGGAGTACTGACGAGTTCAAGACATGGTATGCGACAACCGTGCGGGACAAGAAGGCGATCGAAGCGTGGTGGGAGAAATGGGCAAACGAGCTATTCTGGTTCAAGAAATGGAATACAGTGCTGGATGATAGTCATCCCCCATTCTACAGATGGTTCGTCGGTGGAGAGACAAACCTCGCTTACCTTGCCACAGATTGGCAGATTGAGCTTGGTAGAAAGAACAAGTTGGCTCTGATATGGGAAGGGGAGCCTTGGGATGAAGCAGCGCAGCAACCAAAGGAAATCAGGAAGTTCACGTACTACGATCTGTTCAGAGAATCAAACGCAATCAGTTATGCCCTTCGGGAGAAGCTGAAGGTCAAGAAAGGAGAAATCCTAACATTCTATCTGCCCATGATTCCAGAGCTCCCATTCTACATGCTCGCGGTTCAGCGACTGGGAGCACGACACAGCGCAGTCTACAGCGGCTTTAGCGCGGACGCGCTTGCCACCAGAGCTATGGACTCCGGCTCAAGAATAATCGTTGCCGCCGACGGACTGTATAGAAGAGGGAAGACGATAAGTCTCAAACCCATCGTCGACGAAGCCGTAAAGATCTGCGCACAGAACGGCCACAAGATAGAGAAGGTCATCGTGGTCAAGAGAGTGGGCCAAGACGTATCTTGGGACAAGGACAGAGATGTCTGGCATCATGATCTGGTCGCGGATGTTCCGAAGAATGTGACAGTTCCTGCAGAGAGATGTGGCTCTGAGGATTTTTCATACATCCTCTACACGTCCGGTACGACGGCTGCTCCTAAAGGAGTCCAACTCCCTGTGGGTGGCTATGCGGTCGGTCTATACGCTACCATGAAGATGATTTTTGATGTTCGTCAGGATGACATTTACTGGTGTACGGCGGACATAGGATGGGTTACAGGGCATTCGTACATCGTTTACGGGCCGCTGATTATGGGTCTTACTTCAGTAATGTATGAGGGTGCTCCTGATTTCCCGAGACCCGACAGATGGTGGAGCATACTTGCCAGATATGGAGTGTCAATATTCTACACTACGCCGACGGCCATCAGAATGCTCATGAAATTCCCCGAGGAGTTGGTCCGGAAGTACGATCTGTCCACAGTGAGGATTGCTCATTCTGTCGGCGAACCAATTAACCCCGAGGCGTTCAGATGGTATTTCAAGAACGTGGGTAAGGAGGATATCGTGGCCTCGAGCACTTGGTGGATGACAGAGACAGGACAAATGCTGACGGGTCATTTTCCTGGGCTCGGAAAGATATTCCCGCTCAAGCCCGGAACAAATGGCTACCCGCTCCCTGGGGTTACCTTGGATGTCCTCGATGATGACGGAAACCCTTGCCCAGCCAGCACTAGAGGTTACCTAGCAATAACGTCGCCGTGGCCAGGGATGCTAATGACGTTGTTCAAGAATCCACAACGATACATCGATACTTATTATTCGAGATTCAAGGGCAGAATGTACTTCTACACTGGCGACTTTGCAGTCAAAGACCAAGACGGATACCTATGGATTCTGGGAAGAGCTGACGATGTCCTCAAAGTTGCCGGTCACAGAATCGGAACGGCAGAAATCGAGTCAGCCATGATCAGGCATCCAGCCGTTGCGGAGTCGGCATGTGTTGGCAAAGCCGATTCCGTGAAGGGGCAGATACCGTTCATCTTCACGGTTCTCAAGCAGGGGTATCAGCCAACCCCGAAGTTGGCAGACGAGCTGAAAGCCCATCTGAGAAGCACGATCGGCCCTCTCGTAGCGTCGGATTCAACAATAGCCTTTGTTGATTCGGTTCCGAAGACAAGAAGCGGCAAGATCATGAGAAGACTACTGAAGGCGATAATTGCAGGAGCGACCCTCGGAGATGTCACGGCGTTGGAAGACGGAGTGGCTGTCCAGGACGCGAAGAAGGCTTACGACGATCTCAGAGCAGCTCTTGAGCGCAAGTAAAGCCAGACCTCCTAGAACGATGGCTCGAAATGTGACAAGATCTAGACGAAGACCGTCGAAAGGGGTTGGGGGAAGAATCGCCCAGCAACCCCCCTTCGTACTAGTGAAACTCTCTCCCCTAGGATGAACAGCTTGTCTCTTGTGGTGGGCTCACAGCGCGGGTGTGAAATCTGAAATCCTGATCAACGAGGGAATGCACCAACTCTTTCCGCCTGCCTTCAGACCATAGGAAAGAGTGCACTTGAACATCGGAAAGTATCATCGTACTATTCTTGGCATGGCACTGTCAACGATGATCATAGGAACGATTTTCCTAGCCAACTTGGATCATGTTTACCCCGTGTCTGGTGATCTCACGGTCGACTATCTCATGTGGGAGCCTGAGCACCCTGTCTCTGGAGGTCCCCTAACCGTCAGTGGTAGGATCAGGAACGTTGGAGACGCCCCATCATCTGACAAGTACACCTTGTCCTTGTACGTCGACGATTGGTGGGTAGACGGATGGTTAGTTCGGTTGGTTGGTTTCCAGCCGAAAGTCAGCGCAAGTATCTCTCCGGTTCGGGCTCAAGTGTGGCACTTCAAGATCTCTGATTGGACAGTCTTCAAGCAGGGAAACCATCAAGTCAAAGCAGTAGTGAATGAACCAAACGATCCGAGCCCAGACAACAACTGGCTTACCAAGACATTGAGCATCTCTCCAGGCGATTACAGCAGCGATTTCAACATAGTAAACTACGGCATGTGCAACAGAATCGATGAGCAAGGTCTGCCTGTAGACATCACTGAAGCTTTCAGCTTCAACGATGAACTGGCAGTATCCTACTTCTACACCGACGTTAGACACGCTGACTGGCAAGAGAAGATCGGTCAGAAGACCAGTTTGACATTCAAACTCTACAGTCCCAACGGCACCCTACATAGAGAGAGAAGCGAGGGATACTCTGTTCTGCTTTCGAGAGACCCGAGTGATAGGGAAATCACGGGGTTTGCCTTCCAGCTCTTCATCAACAAAGACTCTCAAACGTATGGCAAAGAAGGCGATCCCTCGTACGATCCCGGCTACCAAGCGCTCAACAAATATCCCGGAACATGGAGAGTCGAGGTCTTCAACCAAGGCCACCAGCTCTTCGTGAAGAGATTCATCATTGAGAATGTGTCAAGCCGTACTCTCTCAACCACATCAGCATCGGAACCAACATCGAGATCCACTTTGACGACTGAACAAACCTCGACAACTGAGGGGCTAGAAAGTCAGATCCCAGGAGGCTACGCAACGATAGTCGGAGTAATCGCCCTCATCGCAGTGGTTGGAGGTGTCATTCTGGTTAGAGGAAGGAAGAGGTAGCGCTCTCGCAGCAGGTTCGCTGCTGGTCGTGTGGAGTCATCATAAGGCCAGGCAGTCAGCCATTGATGGCGCGTGCCTGCAACGCTTCAAACTCTCTGATGAAAGCTTCGCGAAGACGCATCTTCCTCTCTTCAGGTAGGAATGAGGAGTCCAGTCCATTGAGGCTCAGACGGAACAGTTCCTGTAGAGTGAACCCCAATTTGTCATGTAGGGTTCGGTATTCTTTGTTCATGTTTGTA
>Ga0315274_10005827_pt1 | contig 18002 bp, 11 predicted proteins | sample YL17G02_20_MG_FD_203700 | JGI IMG/M metagenome (GOLD analysis project Ga0315274, IMG submission 203700) | Sediment microbial communities from Yellowstone Lake, YNP, Wyoming, USA - YL17G02_20 | ecosystem: Environmental > Aquatic > Freshwater > Lake > Sediment | place: USA: Wyoming | collected...
GCTATGCCATCACCCTGCGCTGGTATCTGAGTTTCTGTCGGCGCGGACGGGTGCCGGTGGACCACGCGTCGGCGCGACAGTTCATCGATTGGGCCGTCGAGCAGATGCATCCCGAGCCGTGGAAGCTGGAGCGGTGGAAGGAGGCGATCCGTTGGTTCTTCCGGACCGGCTACGCCCGCCAATTGCCCGAACCACCGGGGAACACTGTCCACGGTCAGTGATCGATCGTGAAATTGACTCGTCGGTGTGTGGGTGTCTGGCATAGGTTGGCCCGGCGTGAAGACAACGATGGCTGTAATCGACCTGGGCTTGTGCTTCGCCCTCGCCGCCCAGCTCACCCCGGGCCTCGGTGCCGGGCTGCCACCGACCTGCGCCGGCGCCATCGTGCGGCTGACTCCGGATTACCGCTATGTGATCGGTAGTGCGGGCTATTCTGATACGGAAGGAGACCCGGAGGCCGGGAGCACGTTTCGCTGGTTGCGGAACGGCTCGACGCTTGACGCCGGACCGGTGGCGGAAGGGCTTCTGCTTCATCTTGATGGCGCGGCCACGGGGGTCAACGGTGAATTGCCCGCCCTCGCCACAAACCTTCAGTTCACCGGCGGCAAATGGGGCTCGGCTTTGGCGCTGCCCGCCAACGGGCGGTTGCGGTTCGCGACCACGAACAATCTGGACGTCGGAGAGGGCATGATCGAGTTGTGGGTGGCGTTGCGGGAGGACGGCTCGAACAGCGCCTATTCCGCGCGCGACCACGTCCTGCTCTACTACCGTGCGCCCAGCGGGGACTACCTCCAGATCGCCCAAAGCGGGACGAGCGGCATTCTCTACGCCGGCGGCAAGGTCCGCGACGGCTGGGAGAGCGCCTATGGCAGCCGGGGGGACATGCGGGCCTGGCGCGCCGGGGAATGGCACCACCTCGCCTTCACCTATTCCGCGTCCTCCAACTTCATGCGGTTCTATGTGGATGGCACCCTCACGGCTGCCAACAACGAAGGGCATTACTGGCCGCCCGATGCCGATGGCGCCGTGTTCGCGATCGGCGGCGATCTTTCCTCGTCCGGCAACGCCGCGCATTACTGGATCGATGAATGCCGCTTCTCCGGCCGGGTGGCCGATGCGGAGGAGATTGCCGCCCGGTTCCGACGTGAGGACCCCGCCCAACCGAATGAAGTATGGCTGCCCTCCGCGCAAATCGCACCGGGCGACGACCTGGTCTTCGAGTTCACACCTGCCACGGCCACGGCAACCGGGGCGCCGTGTCCAAGCGCGCCGCTTCACTTCATCGGCATTCCGATTGTGAACGCACAGCCGCCGAGCACGCTGTTGCCCTCGGGAACGACGAGCCTTGAGTTGTCGGTCGAGACAGCGGTCGCGACAAGTTGCGCCTACGGCCTGGGCGCACCACGGCCGTTCGCGCAGATGACGGTCTTTGAGCAGGGCGCAGGCTCGACGCAGCACCAGACCCGGGTGACGGGTTTGAACCCGGACCCGCAACTCGTGAACGATGTTTTTGTGCGCTGTGCGTCGCATCCCGACTATGTCATGCGGCTGCGCTATCGGGCGCTATCGGCGGCAAACCCGCCGTTCCCGCGCACCGGCAATCTCTGGGGTTGGGGAGAATGGCGCAGCAAAGGACTGCCCTACATGGCGAAAGTGGACTTGTGGCTCGGCGCCGAACCTCCCCCCGACGAGATTCGCGAGCTGCGTCGGCTCAATCCGCACGTGCGGCTGCTGACGTCGATCAACGCGGTCGAGAACGCCGGCCTGCCGCCCGACTACTATCTCAAGGACGTCCACGGCCAGCGCATCGAGGTGTGGCCCGGCTCGTTCCGGTTGAATCTGACCAAACCCTACGTCGCCGAGTATCAGGCTCGTTACGCCTACGAAACCGTCCTGGCCACCGACCTGATGGCCGACGGCGTCTTCTTCGACAATGTGATGACCACGCAGTCGTGGCAGAACCACGACATCTACGGAAATCCGGTCCAGATCGACGCCGACGAGGACGGGGTGGCGGACGATCTGGCCGGCTTCGACGCCGCGTGGAAGGCCGGGGTGTTTCACGAAATCCGGGCCTTCCGGCAGCTCATGCCGCACGCCATCATCAACGGCCATTCGATGGACATCTACGAGCCGGGCATCGCCGATCTGTTCAACGGCCTCAGCATTGGATTCGCCACGGCCAACGTGCTCGAAGGCGAAGAGAGCTTCGCCCCGGTCTGGAACCGCTACCACGACTGGCACGCCCGGGCGGTGCCACCCGTGGCGGTCATGGTCGAGTCGTCGCCCATGGATCAGATCGCGTATGGCTACGACTACGAGCCGTGGAAGAGAATCCCGCCGGCCACCCTCGAGTTTGCGCGCACCTACTACCCCTACGTCCGGTTTGGCCTGGCGTTCACGCTGATGGACGACGGCTTCTTTGCCCATGAATACGGCGACACCTGGCACGGTAACGACTGGTGGTACGACGAACTGGACTTCGAACTCGGCTATCCTCTCGGTCCCGCCCAACGGGTCGAGTTCCCCGACAGCACGGACACGAACCACATCGTCAACCCCGGCTTCGAAGACCCCAGCGTCACGCCTTGGCGCCTCAACACCAGCGCGGGTTGCACCGCCCGGCTGACCCGCGACACCAACGACCCACCGGAAGGCAGCGCCTGCGCCCGCGCGGACATCACCGCCACCACAGGCACCGACTGGCACATCGAGTTTGCCCAGTACACCCGCTCGCTGACTCAGGGCGTGGCCTATGATTTCTCGTTTCGCGCCCGGAGCAGCGCGCCGCGCCGCATCACCGTCAGCGCCCAAAGGAGCAGCCCCGATTGGCGGAACTACGGCCTCTGGCAGCGGCTCTGGCTCACCAACTCGTGGCAGAAGTTCACGGTTCCGTTTACCGCGAACGAAACCGTCTCCGACGCCCGCCTGCAGTTCTTCCTCGGTGAGTCCACACCCACGGTCTGGATCGATGACGTCCGACTGGCGCCGCATCCTCCCGACGTCTTCCGCCGCGATTTCACCCACGGCGTCGTGCTGCTCAACGGGACTCACGAGGTCCGCGAGGTGACGCTCGGATCCGGTTTCCATCGGCTCACGGGGGATCAGGCGCCGATGCTCGAGCGGATCATCGACGACACGAATCCCGCCTTCACCATTACGGGCAGTTGGACCAACGCGACGCACGACAGCGGCGAATGGAAGGCGAGCGGGCCGTTTTACCACAGTTGGGCTGGCGCGTTGCGCGAGCGGACCAGTACCGATGGCGAAGCGCGCTGGACCTTGCCAATCGAGCTCGACGACACCTATACGATCGCCGCCTGGTGGCCCGCTGCGCCGGCGGCCACAAACTGGAGCTCAGAGGCGCTCTATGAGGTCGTAACCGGCGGAGTGGTTGTGGCCTCCACAAACCTCGATCAACGGGTCAACGGCGATCAATGGCACGCCCTGGCCGCCGTCCGGCTCAGTCCCACGAATCCGGCGTTCGTGCGGCTCACGGCCCCGCCAGGAATCTGCGTGGCGGACGCGATCTACGTTCGCTCCGCCGCGCGCTACAACAATGGCCAGCCGGCGGACGCGGTTCGCCTGCAGCCGATGGATGGCATCTTGCTGGCCCGGGATCAGCCCACGCCGATTCCGCCCCGGCTCAGCGGAATCCTGCCCTCGGCCTCGAACGTCATTCTGACCGCGGCCGACCTCACGCCCGGTCTGACGAACGAGCTGCTGCGGTCGCCCACGTTGACGCCTGCCGGGTGGACGGTCTCTCAGAGCTTTGTGGCCACCGCTTACACCGCCACGGTCACCGACCCCGCCACGAACGGAACGAACTTCTACCGCCTCAGCGTCCCGTGAATCCGCTGTTCGCTCTCGCGCCGTGAGCCCCAAGGTAGGGCTCGCTGTCCCCAGCGGGCCGTTCTGGATCGGTGCGGTGCGGACACCGGGCTTGGTGCGAACACTCGCGCCCGACCTCACACTTGGGTATCCGTGGTTACACTTTGGCTTTCGTGTTTGATCCAGCGTCTGCCGGTAGCGTTTGCTGCCGAGGCTGAGCATCCAGATCAGAACGTGGGGGGGACTCAGAGGTAGTTCAGGATGTCGGTCTTCTCGACGCCTTTCGCTTGAGCGACCGCGCGCAGGATTGCGTTGAGCGTGCCGGGGCGGAGCCTGGGGTGGTTCGGAACCGAAAGCCGGTGGCTGTGCGGCGTGCTCGTCTGGAGGATGACGTGAGATCCTTCCTAGTTGATCTGTACGTAGCCCAAGTTGCGGCACAAGACCTTGATGAGTTCCGCGCCGCTGCAATCGCGGGGGAGCTTCATGCGGGCTGCAGCAATTCGTCGCGGACGAGGTGCAACCGGATCGCCTCGGGCTTGGGCTGATCGAAGAAGAAGGCGCGGACGGCTTCCTGGACATTGGCTCGCAGTTCCTCCCAAGAGTCGGCCTGGGTGAAAATGGCGTGCGAAAGGCATTCAGCGACAAACCCGCCGTCGGCCTCCTGCGTGACCGAGAAGGCGATTTCCATGAGGCAACTATTGCCAACTCCTCAGCCGCGGTCAACGCTGGCTTTACGCCCGGCAGCGTGCTTTGGATCCACTGAAGCCCGCTCCTCGGACGGGCGATTGGCAAACTGCCCCTTCCCCCGTCCGTTACGGGGAGCACGTTGGAGCGTCACCGATTGGATTTTGCGCTCTCTGCGCTTTTTTGCGGCTGAGGGATGGTTTTCGCGCGGTTGGCGTCGTTCGCGGGTCAATCCAGCGTCTGGCGGTAGCGGCGGATGCCGAGGCTGAGCATCACCACTATGAACAGCACGATGGGCCACAGTTCCGGCGTGATCTCCCGGAGGCCGTTTCCCTTCAGCAGAATGCCGCGCACGATCCGGAGGAAGTGCGTCAGCGGCAGGACGTCGCCGATCCATTGCGCCCAGACCGGCATTCCGCGAAAGGGAAACATGAAGCCGGAGAGCAGGATGTTCGGCAGGAAGAAGAAGAAGGCCATCTGCACGGCCTGGAGTTGGTTTCGCGCCAGCGTCGAGAACGTGATGCCCATCGCCAGGTTCGCGCCAATGAACGCGAGCATCACGGCCAGCAACAACGGCACACTGCCCACCATCGGCACGTCGAAGAGGAACTTCGCCGCCAGCAGGATCAGCAACACCTGAACGTAACCGACGACAATGTAAGGAATGATCTTCCCAATCATCACCTCGCCGGGTCGGGCGGGCGTGGACAGCAGATTCTCCATCGTGCCTCGCTCGCGCTCGCGCGTGATCGCCAGCGCGGTGATGATGACCATGGTCATCGTCAGCACCACGCCCAGCAGGCCGGGAACGACGTTGTATTGGGTGATGATGTCCGGGTTGTAGAGCCGGTGCGTGCGGAGCTCGACCGGGCCGGGGGCGGCGCGCAGTCGCCGGAGCGGACCCTTCAGGTCGCGGTCGAAGGCCCGCGTGGCGAGCGTTTCCAGGGCGGACATTGCATAGCCGGTGGCGGCGGGATCGGTGGCGTCGGCTTCGAGCAACAGGCTGGGGCGTTCGCCGCGCAGCAGCTTGCGCGAGAAATCCTCCGGGATGTGGAGGACGAACTGCGCCTGGCCCAGCCGGAGCAGCGACTGGATTTCCGCCTCGCTCTCCGCCACGCGCACGAGGCTGAAGTAGTCGCTGTTTCGCAGCGCCCAGATCAGCGTGCGCGAAAACACGCTGTTGTCGGCTGAGAAGACCGCGGTGGGCAGGTGCTTCGGGTTCATGTTGATGGCATACCCGAAGAGGATGAGTTGCAGCAACGGGATGCCCACCATCATGCCGAACGTCAGACGGTCGCGGCGCATCTGGATGAACTCCTTCACCGCGACGGCCCAGAACCGACGGAAGTTGAAGGCGTGGGGGGTCATGCCGGGAATGGCGAGTGACGGATGACGAGTGGCGAGTCGAGTTCGCAATCCGAAGCTCGAAGCTGTTGCGAAGCGAAGCGTTCTTCGGACTTCGGTCCTCGGGCTTCATTCGGAAGTCGGAGTTCGGAATTCGTCATTGGGTCCAGTTGTCCTTGGCCGTCTCCATCAGCCCGATAAACACGTCCTCCAGCCCGGACTCGACCTGTTGCCAGCGGTATTCGCCGGTCATCCAGGGGCTGAGGCTCGTGCGCAGTTGGGCGCCATCGCGGCCGCTCACGTGCAGCGTGTTGCCAAACGCAACCACCTGTTCGACCCCAGCCAGGCCGCGCAGCTTCTCCGCCAGGTCCCACAGGTTCGGGCCGGTCACTTCCCAGGTGGTAAGTCCGGCGCTCCGGATCACCTCCTCGACCGTGCCGCGCGTGAGCAGGTTGCCATAGGCGATGTAGGCCAAGCGGTGGCAGCGCTCGGCCTCGTCCATGTAATGCGTCGTGATCAGCACCGTCAGCCCGGCGGCGGCGAGCCGATGGATTTCCTCCCAGAAATCCCGACGCGCCTTGGGGTCAACGCCGGCCGTCGGTTCATCGAGCAACAGCAGATCCGGGTCATGAATCATGCATGCGGCCAACGCCAGACGCTGTTTCCAGCCGCCCGAGAGTTGGCCGGCCAATTGGAAACGGCGTGCGGTGAGGCCGAGAGTCTCGAGGCTCCTGGCCACGGCTTGCTTGCGCTGCGGAACGCCGTAAATGCGGGCCACGAAGTCCAGGTTTTCCTCGATGCTGAGGTCCTCGTAGAAACTGAACCGCTGCGTCATGTAGCCCACGCGCTTCTTGATGTCGGCGGATTGGGTGCGGATGTCGAAGCCGAGGCAGGTGCCGTTGCCGGCGTCGGGTCGCAGCAAACCGCAGAGCATGCGCAGGAACGTGGTCTTGCCACTGCCGTTCGGGCCGAGAAAACCGTGGATCTCCCCGCGTCGCACCTGCATGGCGATGTCGTTCACGACGGCGCGTCCGCCGAACCGCTTGGTGATTCCCCGCACGTCAATGACCATGTCGCCGTTCATCTCAGAACTTGTCTGAAAACGGCAGGGCGAACCGTCCCCGGTGAGCCGGTCCTGATATCCGATGCCGAATCCGGCTCGGCAGGGACGCCTCGCCCTACCCAGTGCGCGGGTTGCAGACGGGCTCTGACTTCGGATTTCGGATTTCGGATTTCGGATTCCAGGGTCATGGAGTCAGCTTCACATCGACCGGTTGGCCGGGCCGCAAGGTCCGGGCGTCGGCGGGATCGAACACAGCCTCCACCATGAACACGAGCTTGGCGCGGTTCTCCCGGCTGTAGATCACCGGGGGCGTGAACTCGGCCTGCGTGGAGAGGTAGCTCACCGTGGCACGCAAAGGAGCCGGCGCGCCGTCGTAACGCACCGTCACGGCCGTGCCGGGCGAGAGCGAAGCCAGGTCGGTCTGCGGCACGAAGAAACGGACCTTGATGTTCGCAGGGGGCAGGAGCGATACGATCGGATTGCCCGCCGGGACCATTTCGCCCGACCGGTAAAGCGTGTCGTGCACCCAGGCATTCGTTGGCGCGGACTGGGTCTTCTGCGCCAGGGCCCACTCCGCCTTCGTGAACGTTGACTGGAGCGCCTGGACATCGGCCTCCGCTGCCTGGATCTCATCCGGGCGCGCACCCAGCCGGGCCGTCTCCAAATCCGCCACGAGCGACTCGACTTGCGCGTGGTCGGCATCACGCTTGGCCTTGGCAAGGTCGAGTTCCGCGGGGGCAATCACCTTCTCCTCGATCATTCGGTTGGCCCGGTCAAGCTCCAGATCTGACAGGCGCAGGCTTGCCCGAGCCTTCGCCAACTGAGCCTCTAGCGCCGCGATCTCCGTCGGCCGCCGGCCTTTCATCAGATTCTCGAGCCGCGATTTTGCCTGAGCCAGCCGCTGCTCCGCCTCGCGCGCCGCCGCCGCCTCGGGTTCGCGGTCCAGCTCGAACAACAACTGTCCTGTCTTCACCTCGAGACCCCGGTTCACGGCCAGATTCGTCAAGGTGCCGCTGAGTGGCGCGGCGACATAGACGAACTCGCCTTCGATATAGCCCTGCCAGGTGCCCGAAGGTTTTGGGGCGCACCCGTCAAACAGGAGAAGGCTCACGAGGAGCCCAACCATGCGTGATGAGGTTTTCATGCGATTCACCTGCTCGAGATCAGCGCCACCATCGCCACGCCGGCGCAGCACCGCCGGAAGGGATCACCGCTTCAGAAGCTCGGCGACATCGACCGTGACATCCGGGAAGCTGGCGGGGCTGGCCTGATCGCCGGCGCGAAGGACCTTGCACGACCCGTAGCCGGTGAAGTGCGGTTCGCGATGTACCTCGATCGTCTCGTCAACGAGGTTGACGATCCACACCTCCGGAATCCCTGCCCGGCCGTAGGCGGCGAGCTTCTCGCCACGGTCGAGGTCAAGCGTTGTGTCGGAGACTTCGAGGAGCAGGTAAACATCGCTTGGCCCGGGATGGCGGCGGGTATAGTCACCCGGTTCCGGCCGCAGCAGCATGAGGTCAGGCTCCGGCTCCGAATAATCATCCAACCTAAGCGGGTTCTGCGCCGAGACGAGCCAGCGCCCGCCGGATAACGTGGTGAACAAGCGAATCAGTCGGTTGACCAATCCTCCGTGAAATGGGCCAATCGGTGACATGTCGATGATTTGTCCGTTGAGAAGTTCGACCCGCGCGTCCGGTCGCAGCACGCCGGTTTCCGCCATGCGGTGATAGTCTTCCGCGGTGAAACGATGCTTCGTCTGGACGACCATGCGAGGAAAAATAGCCGGTCACTCCGGCATCTGCAATCCCACCTTCGGCGCCACCTGGGCCACGTCTTTGTCGCCGCGGCCGGACAGGTTGATGATGACGAGCTGGTCCTTGCCCAGCTTCGGCGCGCGTTTGATGACTTCGACCACCGCGTGCGCCGATTCCAGCGCCGGAATGATGCCCTCCAAGCGCGCCAGTTTCATGAAGGCGTCCAAGGCCTCCGAGTCGGTCGCGTAGGTGTATTCGACGCGCCCCTGCTCGTGCAGCCAGGCGTGTTCCGGTCCCACAGCCGCGTAGTCGAGCCCAGCGCTGACGCTGTGCGTAAGCTGGATTTGTCCGAACTCGTCCTGGAGCAGATACGACCGCGTTCCCTGGAGCACACCGACCGAACCGCCCTGGAACCGAGCCGCGTGTTTGCCGGCTTCGATCCCTTCGCCGCCGGCTTCGACGCCCACCATCTTGACGCCAGCGTCACCGAGGAACGGATAGAACAAGCCAATCGAGTTGGAGCCGCCGCCGACACAAGCCACCAGCAGGTCAGGCAGCCGTTCCTCCTTGTCGAGAATCTGCCGGCGCGCTTCGTCGCCGATGATCCGCTGGAAGTTCCGGACCATCATCGGATACGGATGCGCCCCGTAGGCGGTGCCGAGGATGTAGTGCGTGGTGCGGACGTTGGTCACCCAATCGCGCATCGCTTCGTTGATGGCCTCCTTGAGCGTCTGTTGTCCGGCCTTCACAGACACGACCTCCGCGCCGAGCATCTTCATCCGATAGACGTTGAGCGCCTGCCGCTCGCAATCCACGGCGCCCATATAGACCACGCATTGGAGGCCGAACATCGCGGCCACGGTGGCGGTGGCGACGCCGTGCTGACCAGCGCCCGTTTCGGCGATGACTCGCGTCTTGCCCATGCGCCGGGCCAGGAGGATCTGGCCGATGCAGTTGTTGATCTTGTGGGCGCCGGTGTGGAGGAGGTCTTCGCGCTTGAGGTAGATCTTCGCGCCGCCGAGTTCGCGGGTCAGGCGTTCGGCGAAGTAAAGCGGCGTGGGCCGGCCACAGAACTCGCGGAGGTAGTAGTCGAACTCCGCCTGGAACTTGGAATCCTGCTGGGAGCGGCGGTATTCGTCCTCCAGCTCCTGGAGCGGATGGACGAGCGTCTCGGGCACAAACCGGCCGCCGTAAGGACCAAAATGACCGAGGCGATCGGGCAGGCTCGCGTTCGCAACTTCGCTCATGGGTGCAGGGTAGCGGGTCGGGTAACCCGAGTCGAGGGTTGAGGCGACCTGCCTGGAAAACCTCTGGGCCCCGCGTCACTAGCGCCCAGGGAAGGTACACCGCGGCTGCACCGTTGGGTGCCCAAACCCCAGTCTGGCGGGCAGGCAAGACCCCGGGCACCGAACGTCGGGGCGCAAGGGGCCGTCCTCCTTCGCCAGGGGCGGGAGCGGCGTCGCGGCGCCGATCGACCGCGCCCGGTCGGCGGCAGCCGGGTTGTCCGCATCGTGCCAATCCGGAATTCGGAGGCCTTGCGATCGGATTCACGTTGTGCTACTGTTCGCGCCATTGAGAATCCAGACGTGAGTTTATGAAACCCAACAATCTCCGCTTCCACCTCCACACCGCCGTTCTCCTGCTCTCCGCCGTCGCCGTGCTCCGGCTCGCCTCGCCGGCTTGCGCCCAAGGCGCCACCGTCACTCCCAGCATCGCCAACAACGCGACGGGAGTGGCCCTGAACGTGCCCATGGTGTTCACCTTCAGCAAAGCCATGGACACGGCCCAGACGAGCGCCATGTTTGTTGATCCCGCGCAAGGCCTGTTGGACGTGACGGATGCATGGAGTGCAGGTACGGTCTTGACGTGTACCCCCACCGCCAACAACTGGCCCGCCCAGACCCAAATCCAATGGATACTCTCCGGCACCGACGTCGACGGCAACCCGTCCCCACCGCCCTTCGGCGTGGCGAATGGGCTTTTTACTACCGGAACGGGCGGCGGCACGACGGACACGGATCCTCCGGTTCTGGTCTTGAACACACCGACGAACAACGCAACCGGGGTGCCGCTGAATCGCTTGATCCGTTTCACGTTCAACGAGGCGATGCAGGCAGCGGAGTCCATCCAGTGGAGCGCGAACCTCACCCCGGTGAAGTTCGCTTACTCCTGGAGCGGGGATGCGAGAACGCTGACCTGCGACTACTCGGAGAACCTTCCGACCAACGCCACCATCACCTGGAAGCTGAATCCGAGCGGTCCTCCGGCCCTGTTCAAGGATGCGGCGGGCAACGCCCTGGCAGCAGACATCTACGCCGGCAGCTTTACCACCTCGAGCACGAACGATCTGTGCGAGGTGGAACCAGGAGATGATTCGTTGGGTTCCTTCTCGGTGGCCTGGCTCGTCAGCTACGTGCAGGCCGGCAGCGCGGCACCGACGGAGGACACCAATGCGCCGCCGACCTTCTCCGCCTCGCTTTTTTCCCCGACCAACAACCCCGTGGTCAGCGCCCGGCTTGATCTGCCCGGCGGATCGTCACTCGACCTCACGAACTTCTTCGGCCGCATGTTCTTGAACTTTGATGAATACGCCAGCCAGGGTGAACTGGATGCCAGCCGGCCTCCCGGTGGCTACACGCTGCACGCGAACCGGAGCGCCGGCGGCTCACAATCGCTCACCCTCAACCACCAGGCCGGCGACTGGCCGCCCACTCCTCAGATCCTCAATCTGCCCGCGCTCCAGAGCGCCGATGCAACCGTGGATGTGGTTGTGCAATGGAATGTTTTTGCCGGCGCGGGCGAGGGCGACAGCATCGGCTTCACCCTTATGCTGGGGAATGAGCTGATCTACAACGCTCCCGATCCGTGCGTGCCCATTGTGCTGGAAAAGACGGCCACCTCGATCACCCTGCCCAGGGGATTGCTGGTGACGGGGCGGAGCTACGACGCGAACCTGCGATACATGCACTTCGGCGCTTACGACACGAACAGCATCGCGGACATCGCCGCGTTTGTCGGAGTTTCCAAGTCTCTCAACTTCAAGATCGTCACCAGCGGCGGCGTGGTCCCGCCGAAGTCCCCGACGATGGGCAGCCCAAGCCTCGCGGGGAACCAACTGCAGTTCCAGGTCACAGGCGCTTCTCCCGGCCAGTCGATCCAACTTCAGGAATCCACCACGCTGCAGCCCGGCAGTTGGACCACGATCCAAACCGTCCCGGCGGAGGCCCCGGGCACGGCCACTTTCACGATTCCGATCACGTCCATCGGATCCCGGTTCTACCGTCTCTTCACGCCTTGACGCGCTCCCCGCGTTACTTGAGCTCGAGCGTCGGCGGCGCCTGGGCAGGCTCGGGCACGTCCTCGTCCGTGAACACGACCTTGATGGTGTGGAAGCGGTCGGTCCGCCAGTGGTCCTCCTTGAGCAACCAGGTTCGGACAAACTCGGCGACGGTTTGCCGGCACTGTTCGCGGACGAGCGCGAGGTGCCGTGGGTCCCGGGCGTATCGACTGAGCGTGGGCGTGATGCCCTTCTCCAGACTGTCCAACTGCTGCTGGGCGTTGAACCGCGCCCAGCCCGCCTCGCTGCGTTTCTCCATCTGATCGGTGTGGATCGCGGGCGGTGTGCTGGGCCGGATCGGCGGCGCGATCACGAGGCACGTCTGGCCCGACACGTCCAGCCGCCAAGGGTCCGAGAGCTCCAGATGGTACCGGTAGGTCACCGGCACCCGGATCTCGGAGACGGTTTTGCCCAGGTAAAGCTTGTCCCAGAACACGCTCAACGAATCCTCGGCGCGGAAGGTTTCGACCTGCCGGGCCGTGGCGAGCTCGAGTCGGCCGGCGCCCGCGGACGTGATCTCGGGGATGGCCGCCACGAAGGTGCGGGTGATGGTGCCGCTGGCAAACTTCGCGGCAATGGCCTTGGCTTCCTCAGCGATGGCGCGGCCGGCCTGGCCGCCTGCAGTCAGCGTGGTCTCATATGCGCGCCGGGCGCTCCAGAGAAATGCGAGGAACGCAAACAGAAGAACGAGCGCCACGGCGACGACGGCCAGGGGCCACCGGTACGGCGCCGAGGCGGAAGGAGTGTCGGATCCAGCCTTGGACGCCTTCCCAGCCGGCTTGAACTCATTGTCTTCGCCCATGGCACCGGGACTCTACGCCAGCCACCTGGAGTTTGCCTGCACAATTTTCGACTCCGTCCGGCACCTGGAGGAAGATGGGCTTGCGAAATCCATCCGCAACCGCCATGCTCCGGGCAACGTCAATACCAACCGCGTGATTGAGTCGTTGGCCCAGACCGTTGCCCGGGAAGCGCCGGTGCTCGGTTGGGCGTCCGCGCGGAACTTGCATGTCCAACTCCACGCTCATCGCTGAGGCGCGTCCCACTCGGGGAATGCGGCCGATGCGGCGTGGCGCCAAGGCGCGTCCGGCCAGCCGGGCCGCGAAAAAGGCGGAACGGCTGCATTTCCTCAAGGCGTTTCTGCGCAAACCGATGACCATGGGTGCGCTGTGCCCCAGTTCGCCGGCGCTGGCGCGCGCGATGTTGCAGGACTGCAACCTGAAGGACGCGGGCGTGGTGGTGGAGCTTGGACCGGGCACCGGTGCGTTCACCCGCCTCATCCTGGATCGGATCGGTCCCCGAACGTTGTTCCTGGCACTGGAGTTGGACCAGACCTGTGTGGCCCGGTTGCGTGACGAGATGGACGGGGTGGCCGTGTATCACGATTCCGCCGAGCGCCTGGTTGAATATCTGTCCTGCCATGGCCGCGAACAGGCAGACTATGTCATCAGCGGTCTGCCGTGGACCAACATGCGGCCCCAGGTGCAGGACCGCATCCTGAACGCGGTCATCCAGTGTCTCGGGCCCAAAGGCGTGTTCACGACCTTCGCTTACGCGCACGCCTATTGGCTGCCCACCGCCGGGCGGTTCCGCAAGCGGCTCAAGCAGCATTTCGGTTCGGTCAAGACCAGCCGCCTCATCTGGCGCAATCTGCCTCCCGCTTACGTCTATCGCTGCCGGCGGTGAAGCGGTCGCCAAGCTGGGAAGACGACCCGCGTCAGAGTACCGCAAGGCCTGAACCGGAACAACGCAGTCGAACCACGAGATCCCCAGCTACCAGTAGGCGCGGCAAAGCTTCTCCAATGCGTCGGCGGCCTGGGGCGATTCCCCGCGTCCTGGGGCCTGGACGACGCTCCAGTGCGTGGTGGCGAAGGCGGCGTCCCGCCCAGGAAGGTCGCCCCCCTTGCTCTCGCCCGGGATCACGATTGGATTCTCGACCACCCCGCGGACGGTTTGAACACCGCAAAGCCGTGCAGTGGAGATTCTGCTTGAGCCGGACGGGCCGAGCCCGGCTCTGTCTGGGCGCAATTCCGCTTCCTTGTGGCGCTCAAGCAACTCACCGAAGAACAGGTCCGAACCTGGACGCTCGAACAGAAAGACCGCTGGTGGCTCGACCACGTCTGGAAGGGTGACCTGCCGCAGCTCACCCTTCGTTGCGCTCTCACCGGCATGGTCCTCGGCGGCGTGCTGTCGCTCACCAACCTTTACGTCGGGGCCAAGACCGGATGGACCCTCGGGGTCGGCATCACGTCGGTCAGATCGGGACCGTGCTCGGGCTGGCGCTCGAAGGCGTTCGCCTCGCGACCAAGGGCCGGTTCTGGCTCTCGGGGGTGGGCATCGGGTTGGCCACGGTGATTCCGTTCAACACCTGCTTCGCCATGTTCCTGGGCTCCGCGTTCTTCTGGGTGGCCGGGCGGGTCTGGCCCAACAAGGGATCCGCCGGGAACCGGATCATTGTGGAGAACCAGGAACCGATCTGCCCAGGGGTGATCGCCGGCGGCGCGCTGATGGGGACTGCGGTGATTCTCATCGAGGACTTCGCGCTGGGCGGCCACTGAGCCTGACCCGCAGTTCTCGCCGCCTCGCCATCCGGGGGCCGGTCGGTGACGCGATGAGCAGTACGGTCCTGATCACGCCTGGCTCCACCCGTCTCTGTCGGCTTGGAAGACGATAGCCGGAGAATCTCCATGCGCCAAAATGGTCTGTGCGGGTGTCTTCACGTTCGATACTCTGCATCCATGAAGCGAGTGGCTGGCAGTTCCATCGCCTTCGCCCATAATATGCCAAGCGTCCCGTCCTTCGCCGCCTGGGAGCCGATTCCGGTGAGAAAAAACTGGCTCGCGCTAGCGTTGAGCGTAGCCTTGGTGGGCCCGTTGTTCGCGGACACTACCCTGGTCTTCAACGAGATCCTGTATCATCCCGCCACGGGGGAAGCCGACCGGGAGTGGATTGAACTCTACAACCAGATGGCGGTGGACCTGGACGTGTCGGGTTGGCGCGTCAGCGGCGATGTCGATTACACCTTTCCGCCAAACACCCGCGCGCCCGGGCAGGGTTATCTCGTCGTGGCCGTGAACCCCTCCGCCTTGCAGGCCGCGACCGGTCTGAGCAACGTGTTCGGCCCTTTCACCGGGCGCCTGTCGAACAACGGCGGCACGCTCGAACTTCTCAACCCGGATGGGCGTCGGCTGGACCGGGTGAGGTTCGGCGCCGACGGTGACTGGCCCGTGACGCCCGATGGCTCCGGGGTGTCGCTCGCGAAGCGGGATCGGGACAGCGCGAGCGAACCGGCCGGCAACTGGACGGCCAGCGAGCAGGTGGAGGGCACGCCCGGTCAAAACAACTTCCTGCTCTCCGGCGGAGCGTGGCCACCCGGGGGACTCCGCTTCAACGAGGTGTGCGGCACCCGTGAGGCCAGCTTCTGGCTTGAGGTCGTCAATGACGGCGCCGAGACCGCCGCTCTGGGCGGCCACGTCATCCGTCGGGAAGGCGCGGCGGCCGGCGAATTCGTCTTTCCTCTCGAGGCGTCGCTCGACCCAGGCGGGTTCCTCGCCGTGACGGAATCGCAGCTCGGCTTTCGTCCGGTTGAGGGAGATCGGTTGTTCCTTTTCTCGCCGGGCCGAAGCCGCGTGTTCGATGGTGTGGTGGCGAAGCGTGACCCGTCGGCTCGCCATCCCGATGGCGCGGGCCGCTGGCTTCGTCCGACATTCTTGACGCCGGGAGCGTCCAACCGTTTCACGTTCCACGAGGAGATCGTGATCAACGAGATCATGTATCATCACGCGCTCCTGCCGGCGGTTGCGGGCCAACCGGCCCGGTCTTCTGCCGAGCTGTGGATCGAGCTGTACAACCGTGGCCAGAGCACGGTGGACCTCGCGGGCTGGTCGATCGACGGTGGCATCCACTTCCAGTTTGAACCAGGACATACCCTTGCGCCGGGCGGTTTCCTCGTGCTGGCCGGAGACGCCGCCGCGCTTCAAGCAGACTATCCGTTGCTGGTCATCGCCGGCAGTTTCACCGGCCAGCTTTCCCATCGCAGCGACGTGATCCTCCTGCGCGACGCGCTCGGCAACCCAGCCGACGAGGTCCGGTATTACGATCGCGGGCACTGGCCGGCTTATGCGGACGGCGGCGGGTCCAGCCTGGAGTTGCGTGACCCGGACGCGGACAACGGGCGCGCCGAGGCCTGGGCCGCGAGCGATGAGTCCGGCAAGACCTCCTGGGTTCAATACCGCTATCGCGCTGTCGCCGGCTTCCCGGGCGGCACGCAGCCCACTCAATGGAACGACTTCATCTTCGGCTTGCTGGGTGCGGGCGAGTGTTGGATCGATGACTTCAGCGTGATCGAATCTCCGGGCACCACACCGGTTCCGCTGATTGAAAACGGAAACTTCGAGAGCGGGATCTCAGGGTGGCGGTTGCTGGGGACTCACCGCGGCAGCCGCGTCATCAGCGACCCGGAGAACCCGGGCAACCACCTGTTGCACCTCATCGCCACCGGTCCGCAGGAGCACATGCACAATCACATTGAACGGACGCTGGCCGGCGGACGAAGCGTGGTCAACGGGCGGGAGTATGAGATCTCCTTTCGAGCCAGGTGGGTGGCCGGGAACAATCTGCTGAACACGCGTCTTTACTTCAACCGGGTGGCGCGCACCACGCCGTTACCCATGCCTGCCCGCAACGGCACGCCGGGGGCGCCGAATTCGAGACGCACGGCGAACCTCGGCCCCACTTTTGCCCGCTTCCAGCACCAGCCGGTTGTTCCCAACCCGGGCGAACCGGTGACTGTTTCTGTTGTCCCCGACGATCCGCAGGGCGTAGCGACGGCTGCGCTCTGGTGGTCCACCAATGGCGGTGCCTGGAACACCACCCCGCTCGCGACGGGAGCGGACGGCGCCTACACGGCCACGGTCAGCGGTTACCCGGCTGGCACCATCGTCCAGTTCTACGTCGAGGCCGTCGATGGTTTGGGCGTGGCCGCCACCTATCCTTCCGCGGGATCCGACTCGGGCGCTTTGTACGCCGTGCGCGACGGCCAGGCCGATTCGAGTCGCGGCCATAACCTCCGCCTCATTCTCAGTCCGGCCAACCGGGCCCTGCTCCACGCCTTCACGAACGTCATGAGCAACGACGAACTGCCGGGCACCGTGGTGTATGACGAACGCCGCGCCTACTACGACGTGGGCATCCGCCTCAAGGGCAGCCAGCGCGGGCGCTACAGCGACACCCGCGTGAGTTTCCACCTCACCTTCCCACCCGACGACCTGTTCCGCGGGGTCCACCCGGTCATGCTGATCGATCGATCGGGCGCCGGAGACTCCACCAGCAACAAGCAGCTCGAGATCCTCATCAAACACCTGCTCGTGCGCGCCGGTGGCATCCCGGGCCCGCACGCGGACCTCTGTCGCGTCATCGCGCCCCGCCCGGTCCACACGAGCTCGGCCATCCTCTCGCCGCGGCACGAAGACGAGTTCATCGAAACCGCCTATACGCGCGGCGGTGATGGCCTCCTCTACGAAATGGAGTTGATCTACTACCCGACCACGGCCAACGCGCAGGGCTACAAGAACCCGCAGCCGGACGACGTGCTGGGCGTGGACCTCCGGAACCTGGGCGACGATCCGGAGCTTTACCGCTACAACTTCCTGATCAAGAACCACCGCGACGAAGATAACTACACCCGGTTCGTTCCGTTCGCCCAGGCGCTCGACCTGAACGGGCCGGCGCTCGATCGGCAAACCCGGATGGTCATGGACGTGGACGCGTGGATGCGGGCCTGGGCGTTGGTGACGCTCTGCGGTGTGGGCGACAGCTACACCTTCGGCAACGACCACAACCTGATGATCTATCTGCGTCCGGCTGACGAGCGGTTCGTCCCGTTCCCGGTGGACATGGATTTCTCCTTCGTGCGCGGGTCTTCTGACCAGTTGGTGGGTGATCGTAACCTCAGCAAGGTCATCAACCTGCCCGCCAACCGTCGCGTCTT
>Ga0315274_10005831_pt1 | contig 17994 bp, 12 predicted proteins | sample YL17G02_20_MG_FD_203700 | JGI IMG/M metagenome (GOLD analysis project Ga0315274, IMG submission 203700) | Sediment microbial communities from Yellowstone Lake, YNP, Wyoming, USA - YL17G02_20 | ecosystem: Environmental > Aquatic > Freshwater > Lake > Sediment | place: USA: Wyoming | collected...
CCAACAGAAAGGTTTACATGCTACCTTTATGCCCAAACCAGTGTTTGGCATAAATGGTTCAGGAATGCATGTGCATCAGTCGTTGTTTAAGGGCGAGAAGAATGCCTTCTTTGATAAGAAGGAGAAATATCATCTTTCCAGTATTGGCAAGGCGTTTATTGCCGGCCTCTTAAAGCACTCACAGGAAATTACCTCTATAACCAGCCAGTGGGTTAACTCCTATAAACGCCTGGTGCCGGGTTACGAAGCCCCGGTTTATATCTGCTGGGCACAGATGAACCGTTCTGCACTTATCCGCGTTCCGATGTATAAACCCGGAAAGGAAAAAGCCACGCGTATCGAATATCGTTCGCCTGACCCAGCCTGCAATCCTTATCTGGCATTCTCGGTTATGCTGGCTGCGGGCTTAGAAGGGGTTGGAAAGAATTATAAATTAGGCGAACCCGCAAATGATAACATCTATCATATGAGCATAGAACAGAGAGATAGGGCAGGAATAAAATCGCTTCCTGAGGATTTATTTGAGGCAATTAAGATTACCGAAAAGAGTAAGCTGGTTAAAGAATGCTTAGGGGAGAAGGTTTTTGAATTTTTTATCCGCAACAAAAAGCTGGAGTGGGATGAATACAAGGCTCAGGTTACCCAATACGAAATAGACAGATACCTGCCTATATTATAAGATGCCCAAAGAAAAGAATAAAAAAGGCTACGAGATTTATTTAAGACAAATCGAAGCGCTTGCCAAGGTGGCAAACCTGATTACCTCAGGGTTGTATCTGGAAGAACTTCTGCGCCTGATTGTAAATGTTACTGCTGAGATTATGAATTCAAAAATTTGTTCTCTGATGCTTCTTGACCCTGACAAGAGAGAACTGGTGATTAAGGCCACGCAGTCAGTTTCTGAAGACTACAATAAAAAACCAAATATAAAACTAGGAGAAGGGATTTCGGGAACCGTAGCCAAAGAGAATAAAATCATCTGTGTTTTAGACGTCAAGGAGGACAAGCGGTATAAAAACAGAGAGATTGCAGAAAAAGAGGGGCTCTGTTCTTTGGCCAGCGTTCCTTTAGCTACAAAGGGTAGAGTAATAGGCGTACTTAATTGCTACACCTCCAAGAGGCACACGTTCAGTAAGACTGAATTGGATATACTTACTACTTTGGCTAACCAGGCAGCATTAGCCATTGAAAATGCAGAACTGGATTTAAGGGCCCGTAGCGCAGAAGAGGCGTTAACTAGCCGTAAAGTTATTGAGCGGGCAAAGGATATCCTTTGCCAAGACCTTAATATTTTACCTACTGAGGCGTATAGGTTGATTCAGAAACAGAGTATGGATTCTCGCAAATCCATGCGTGAGATAGCCGAGGCTGTAATCCTGGCTAAAGAGATAAAATATAATAAGCAGAAATAAACTCCAGCCTCATTGCTCATAAAAGACTTGACAAATTTTAATTTTGTGGTATACTTTTTTTGAAGCACGAGGTTAGTGCTTAAAGAAAAGGCACAGAGGCGTCCGAAAGGGCGCTTTTTATTTTGTAGCCCTTTTCTTTCAAAGTTAGAAAAACCGGATAATGACGTCCTTTTTAGCAAGGTCTGCTAATTAGGACGTTTTTTATTTTTAGGACGAAGGCGTTCTTCAATATCCAGATTGGGAGAGAGAACGCCTTTTTATTTTTCCTGCTCTGCCTATTAAATATGCAAAAGGAGTAATTTGTTATGCAGAATATGTCTTATGAAGAGCAGATAAATGCCTTAACTAAAATAAGTAAAGCCATAGCTTCTGATATTTATTTAGAAGATATCCTTCGCCTAATAGTTACCGTAACTGCAGAGATGATGGGTTCAAATATCTGTTCGTTAATGCTTATTGATGAACAGAAGAACGAGCTTGTGATTAGGGCGACACAGAGTGTGAGCGAGGAGTATAACAAGAAGCCCCCTTTAAAGCTCGGAGAAGGGATAGCCGGAAAGGTAGTCAAAGAAAATAAGCCTATAGCGATAAAAGATGTCACTAAGGAGAAGGAGTATAAACATAAAGACATTGCTAAGAAAGAGGATCTATGTTCACTTTTATGCGTCCCCTTAGCAGCGAAAGGAAAGGTTATAGGAGTGATTAATTGTTATACTTCCAAGCCGCATGATTTTACGGAAACAGAGATTAATATTTTAACCTCTGTAGCCAATCAAGCAGCGGTGGCTATTGAAAACGCAGAGCTTATTGTAAAAAGTAAGGTAATTCAGGAAGAATTAGAAATTCGTAAGAGAATCGAGCGTGCCAAAGGAATCCTTATGAAAGAGGAAGGCTTGACGGAGGAAGAGGCATATTTGAAGATTCGAAAATACAGTATGGATAGCCGTAAAACCATGCGTGAGGTTGCTGAGGCAATTATTTTGGCATCGGATATGAGAAAGATAACAGAGGTGAAAAGGCCGTATGCTCATAAGGCCAAAGTACCTTAAAGATTGCCATTGGGGGGCATTAAGAGTATGAGCATAACCAAAGGAGGAGGAAAGAAAAATGAATCTGCAAAGGCCAAACGCAAATGATGCGACCGGGACGTTTAACCGCTCCAAAAATGTAGTACCAGGTTCAGGTATTTGTTCTCGCTGTATTGATGGGTGCAAAGGTAATTGTGAAATCTTCAAGGCTTCATTTAGGAGCCGCGAGGTAATTTATCCCGGTGCTTTTGGTGAGGTTACTGCTGGTGGAGATAAAAATTATCCCCTGGATTATTCGCATCTTAATATTCAAGGATACGCTTTAGGTGCGAAGGGACTGCCCGATGGAGCCGAAGGCAATCCGGATAATACAAAATTTCCTGATGTGAATACGGAAACTGAGTATGGTTGGAATGCTAAAGTAAAAATGAAGGTTCCTGTTTTTACTGGCGCTTTGGGTTCGACAGAGATTGCCCGAAAAAATTGGGAGCATTTTGCTGTGGGGGCTGCTATATCGGGCATTACTCTTATTTGCGGAGAGAATGTCTGCGGTATCGACCCCGGCTTAGAGCTTGATAGTAAGGGCAAAATTAAGAGTTCCCCGGATATGGACCGGCGTATAGAAATTTATAAGAGATTTCATGATGGCTATGGTGAAATATTGGTGCAGATGAATGTGGAGGATACGCGTTTAGGTGTAGCTGAGTATGTGAGAAAGAAACATAATCTTGAGGCTATAGAACTGAAATGGGGCCAAGGAGCCAAGTGCATTGGTGGAGAGATAAAGGTAAGAAGCTTAGAAAGGGCGCTTGAGCTTAAAAAACGCGGATATATAGTTACGCCAGATCCTTCTTTAGAGGCGGTTAAGAAGGCTTTTAAAGACGGTGCAGTAAAGGAGTTTGAACGCCATTCACGATTGGGTTTTGTCTCAGAAGAGGCGTTTTTAGCCGAAGTAGAACGCTTAAGAGAACTCGGGTTTAAGCGCATTACTTTAAAAACTGGCGCTTACTCCATGCGCGAACTGGCTATGGCGATTAGATATTCGGCAATGGCGCATATTGACCTCCTTACCATAGACGGTGCTCCGGGTGGCACAGGGATGAGTCCTTGGAAAATGATGGAAGAATGGGGTATACCTACATTCTACCTAGAGGCACTTGCTTATGAATTCTGTCAAAAATTAACCAAAAAAGGTATACGTCTTCCAGATATAGCAATAGCCGGAGGTTTTTCTGGTGAAGACCATATTTTTAAAGTAATAGCTATGGGTGCACCATATGTTAAGGCAGTATGTATGGGGCGAGCACTGATGATTCCGGGAATGGTAGGCAAAAATATTGCTAAATGGATTAAAGAAGGAAGCCTTCCTGTTACTGTATCAGAGTTTGGTAAAACAGAAAAAGAAATTTTTGTTTGTTACGAGGAACTAGCTGAAAAGTACGGCAACGATATGAAAGATATTCCCTCGGGTGCTGTTGGAGTGTATTCTTTTGTCCAGAAACTCAAGGTCGGGCTTCAGCAGCTGATGGCAGGAAGTAGAAATTTCAGGTTAAGCACAATTTCTCGCAATGACCTTATGTGTTTAACTGAAGAGGCTGCGAAAGTCTCAGGTATACCTTATGTTATGGATGCCTATCGTAAGGAGGCTGAGGCAATTCTGAATGGAAGAAGCACTGCTAAGGTAGAAAATACTTCTAATCACAGAAGGGTCAAAGTAGCAGTAGGGAGGTAATCCATGGAAAAGAAAGGATTGTGTATTACATGTGTAAATGATAAGGACTGTAGTTTTCCAAGAAGGTTTCCTGTTTTGCAATGCGAAGAATTCCAAGACCGCGAGCCACTCGTCGAAGAAGACCGGAAGAATACAACGAGATGTAAAAGGATCTAGGGGTCAGTTAAATTATTCTTTAGGCTAGTATTACACTGACAATAAAAAGACAGTGATGTCTATTAGTTAGTTATTAGAGAAGATAGTCTTGAGTAGTAGACTAAGGCGTCTTTTATCCAATGAAGGGATGAAGGGCGCCTTTTACTTTTAGAGAGGTTAAAATGCATTTTGAGGAAGTTGTCAAAAGAATATCGCCAAAATTAAAAGGAATAACCCATAAACTTAACGGTCGTTTTTCCTTTTTTAATGAGGAAGATTTATATCAGGAAGCATTAATACATCTTTGGCTGGATTTTAAGCAAGGGAAATTGAGCGATAAGACAGATAGTTACATACTACAGGGTTGCTATTTCCATATTAAGAATTATATACGTAAAAATTATGATAGAGCTAACTTGATAAGCTTAGAAAATATGACTAACGAAGAAGGTAAGATTTTTGATTTAGATAACATTTTGTCTTTAGAAGGCCCAGATTCGTGTTTCGAACTCATTAATTGTAAAATGTTAATCGAAAAAATTAATAATAACGGACTGACAAAAAGAGAAAAAGAAGTGTTTTGTCTTGCTTTAGAAGGACTAACGACTAGAGAAATCGGAAGCAGATTGGGAATTTCACACGTGAGAGTAGTAAAATTAATAAGTAAAATTAGAGATAAATGCAAGAAATACGCAGATTGGATTTAAAAAGGCAGTTACCAAAATATACGCTTTTTTACTTGTATTAATGTAAGACACAGCGAAGTGAATAAGACAGAGGCGTTCTTATAAGAGAACGCCGTTTTTGTTTTAAGGTATTTTTCCCGCCAAGCTATTTAATAGCGGGCGGGATCCCGCAGTAGCTAATTTATAGTCGTGCGGGAAAGACGTAGGCGTCTTTGATCCAGCGATGGATAAAAGACGCCTTTTTATTTTATTAATAAAAAGGAGGAATTCAAAATGATTAACGCGGGTGATACAGCGTGGGTTTTGATCTCTTCGGCCTTGGTGATGCTGATGACACCTGGGCTGGCTTTCTTTTATGGAGGGATGGTGCGCAAAAAGAATGTGCTGAGCATCCTGATGCAGTGTTTCATTGTTTTATGTTTGTTGAGCGTGCAGTGGGTTTTATACGGTTACAGTATTTCTTTTGCTCCCAGTGAAGGTTTTTGGGGCGGGTTTAAATGGCTTGGTTTAAATGGCGTGGGATTAGAGCCTTACGCGGATTATGCCGCAACTATACCTCATCAGGCATTTATGATTTTTCAGGCGATGTTTGCAATAATCACTCCTGCGTTGATTCTGGGCGCTTTTGCTGAGAGAATGAAATTTTCTGCCTTTTTGGTTTTTATATTGCTTTGGGCAACCTTTGTTTATGGGCCGGTCTGCCACTGGGTATGGGGCGTAGGAGGATGGTTAAGAAACCTGGGCGTCCTTGATTTTGCCGGCGGGACAGTAGTCCATATTAATGCGGGTATCGCTGCGCTGGCTACTGCTTTAGTAATCGGAAAGAGAAAGAATCTAGAGAGGAATATTCCTGCTCCGCACAATATGCCGTTTGTAGTATTGGGCACGGCGCTGCTTTGGTTTGGATGGTTTGGATTCAATGCGGGCAGTGCCCTGGCAGCAAATGGGTTGGCAGTAAACGCCTTTGTAGTAACTAATACTGCGGCAGCCAGCGCCGGTTTAAGCTGGGCAGTGATTGAGTGGATACGTAACGGCAAGCCGACAATCTTCGGCGTCTGTAGCGGTGCTGTAGCGGGTTTGGTTGCGATTACGCCTGCCGCGGGTTTTGTGAGCGTAATCCCGGCGATAATCATTGGGATATTTGTGAGTATATTTTCTTTTATCGCCGTTAGTATCGTTAAGCCTAAGATGGGCTATGACGATGCCTTAGACGCATTTGGAGTGCATTGTATTGGCGGTATCTGGGGTGCTCTAGCCACAGGTTTATTTGCTTCCAAAGCAGTAAACTCAAGCGGCGCAGACGGATTATTCTTTGGTAACCCAAAACAATTTTTAGTCCAGCTTACTGCAGTGGGCGCTACGCTTATCTATTCCTTTGTAGCCACTATGATAATTTATAAGGTAGTCGATTTAATTATTGGCGTGCGGGTAGATGAAAAAGAAGAAGCTATGGGGCTTGACCTTACCCAACACCATGAAAGAGCATATACTGTTTTAGAATAGTCCCTCGCGCCTTGAATCAATAAATAGCCGCTCGGGATCAATTTTGCTGCATAAAATTGGGAGGTTAAAATGAAATTAATTATTGCTATAATTCAACCGGATAAATTAGAAGAAGTAAAAGAAGAACTTTACAAAGCAGAAGTAAACCTGATTACTGTAAGTGAGGTCTTAGGGCACGGCCGTCAAAAAGGAGTTACGGAGATTTATCGTGGGGCAAAAGAGTCTGGTAACCTCTTAAGGAAAGTGCGGCTTGAAATTGCCGTAAATGAGAATTTTGTGGAGCCGACAATTAAAGCGATCATAAGAGGTGCCAAGACCGCTGAGACGGGAGATGGAAAGATATTTGTCTTAGATCTTAAAGAATGCATACGTATCCGCACTGAAGAACGCGGTGGTGTTGCGATTGGTTAAGGCCCTTCGTTACACTCAGGGCTAAATTTTGCAAACTCAAAAAGAGAGAAAATTTAGGTTACCAAAAAGGGTAATTTCTTACTTGTATATTTGGAAGGTCAAGGTTTAGGCACATTGTAGTGTAAAATTAGGCAGAAGAGAGAACCGAACAGAGGCGTTCAAGATGGTCAAAGGACGTGACCAGAAGGAACGTCTTTTTTATTTTAGAAAGGAGAGACAAAAATGGCAAAGAAAGTAAGAAAAACCGTAAAAGAAAAAGAAAAAGAAACAAAAGCACAGTTACGCTGGAATGGTAAGGCCGTAGAAAAAGATATCCAGAATATTTCGAAACTGATTAAAGAAAATAAGATCCAAATCGTGGATTTAAAATTTAATGATTTGCCTGGGCTGTGGCAGCATTTTTCTATCCCTGCAACTGAATTATCCGAAATTGATGATCCGGTAAAAAGTATTTGGGTGGAGGGCATCGGTTTTGATGGTTCATCGATTAGGGGTTTTCAGAAGATTCAAGAGTCTGATATGATTTTGCAATTAGATCCCACTACAGCTGTAGTTGACCCAGTGTGCGATGTGCCTACTTTAAGTATTCTCTGCGATATCTACGACCCCATAACTAAAAAACCTTACACCCGTGACCCGCGCTATGTAGCCAAAAAAGCTGCTGATTATTTAAGAAGCACTGGCATCGCGGATACCAGTTACTGGGGTCCGGAAATGGAATTCTTTATCTTTAATGATATCCGTTTCGACCAGACAGTAAATTCTGGTTACTACTTTATTGATTCTATTGAAGGAGATTGGAACTCAGGAAGGGACGAAAAGCCAAACTTAGGTTATAAACCCCGCTATAAAGAAGGTTATTTTCCTGTTCCGCCCCACGATTCTCTGCAGGACTTAAGAAGCAAGATAATCTTGACCATGATTAAAGCCGGTATTCCTATAGAAGTGCACCATCATGAAGTTGCTACTGCAGGCCAATGTGAAATCGACATGAAATTTGATAAATTAGTGTGTATGGCAGACAGGTGCCTGATGTATAAATATATTGTTAAAAATATCGCCAAGAAAAATAATATGGTTGCCACTTTTATGCCTAAACCTTTATTTGGTGATAATGGTTCGGGGATGCATACACATCAGTCTCTCTGGAAGGACGGTAAAAATATTTTCTTTGACCCTAAAGGTTATGCGCTCATCTCTCAAGCTGCCAAATATTATATTGGAGGCTTATTAAAGCATGCGCCGAGCTTGATGGCTTTCTGCGCCCCTACTACAAACTCTTACAAGAGATTAGTTCCGGGTTATGAGGCACCGGTTAACTTAGCTTATTCGCAGCGTAACCGTTCTGCAGCCGTGCGTATTCCGGTCTACACTGAAAATCCTAAAACTAAACGTATTGAATTCAGGCCGCCGGATAATTCCTGTAATCCTTATTTAGCCTTTGCCGCAATGCTAATGGCAGGTCTTGATGGGATACAGAATAAGATTGATCCCGGTGAACCTTTAGACAAAAATACCTATGAATTATCTGAAAAAGAAGCAGCAAGAGTCCCTACTGTTCCTGGCTCATTGGAAGAATCCATAGCTGCCTTAGAAAAGGATTACAAGTTTCTTTTAAAAGGAGATGTTTTTACGCAAGATGTAATTGATGTCTGGATTGAGTATAAAAAAGAGAAAGAGATAGATTCGGTGCGTCTGCGTCCGCATCCATACGAATTTTACCTTTACTTCGACATTTAGCATTGGCTATTTGCCCCGCAAGAATTTGGCGGGGCAAAATTTTGTTTTTAGGTGATTAAATTTTAGGCAAGGAAAATCTGCCTTTCGAGCAGAGACTTTAGCAGATTTTCCGCAGTCCTCCGTAGCCAAAGACGAAAGTTCTTTGGCGTAGGAGGACAAGATATAATTTCCTATGCTATGGATATCTTAGAGAGGAAGATTGTTGAACTGGACGATTCCCTGTATAAAGAAAAGCAGGGCATTTTATACAAATATGTCTTAGAAGCAATTGAGAAGCCATTGATTGAACATGCCTTAGAACGTACGTATGGCAATCAGCTAAAGGCAGCCAAGATATTGGGCATCAATCGTAATACCATGCGCACCAAGATTAAAAAGTTAGGGATCGATCCCAATAAATGGAAGATATAACTATGAAATACAATCACCTGCCCCAAAAACAAGGACTTTATGACCCGCGATTTGAGCATGATTCTTGCGGCGTGGGTTTTGTCTGCGATATTCGAGGCAGAAAATCCTATGCGATTATTCAGCAGGGCTTAGAGGTCTTAAGGCGTCTATCCCATCGGGGAGCAACCGGAGCTGATCCTGAGACAGGAGACGGGGCAGGGGTATTAATTCAGATTCCGCATGAATTTTTTGCTGGAGTCTGCGCACAGTCAAATATCGATTTGCCTAAAGAAGGAGAATACGGTACCGGACTTATCTTTTTGCCTACAATAGAGAAAGAACGCAGGTTCTGTAAGGGTATTTTCTCGCAGGTGATTGAGGAAGAAGACCAGGTTCTTTTAGGTTGGCGCCAAGTACCCGTGGATAATTCCGGTATTGGAAAGGCCGCCAGAGAAACCCAACCAGTAATCGAACAGATTTTTATTGGAAAGAATAAAAGAATTAAAGATCAGTTGGACTTCGAGAGAAAGCTCTATGTTATAAGAAAACAGATTGAGAGCGTAATCCGCGCATCGAGACTGGAACAGAAATCATTTTTCTCTATTACTAATCTCTCCAGCCGCACCTTCTGTTATAAGGGGCTGCTTATGCCCAAACAACTGGAGAATTTTTTCCTTGACCTTAAAGAAGAAAGTCTAAAGAGCGCTCTAAGTCTTGTGCATTCCCGCTATAGCACGAATACCTTTCCGACTTGGAATTTAGCCCAGCCATTTAGATTCTTAGCCCATAACGGAGAAATCAATACCTTAAGGGGGAATATAAATTGGATGCGGGCTAGAGAAGGGCTTTTACAGAGTAAGGCCCTTGGTCGAGACCTTAAAAAAATTTTGCCGGTGATTGTTCCCGGAGGAAGCGATTCTGCAACTTTGGATAATGTCTTTGAACTTTTGGTTTTAGCCGGAAGGCCCCTGGCGCATGCGATGATGATGCTGATACCGGCTGTGGCTTTGGCTAAAGGAAGCCAAACCACGGTTCTCCAACCTGCCTGCGAAGAGGATTTCTACAAATACCATGCCTGCTTGATGGAGCCCTGGGATGGCCCGGCAGCTGTTGCCTTTACTGATGGCACATGCGTCGGTGCAGTTTTGGATAGAAATGGTCTGCGCCCGGCGCGGTATCTGGTGACCAAAAAAGAAACTGTGGTTATGGCCTCAGAAGTAGGAGTTTTAGATATCGCACCTAGCCAGATTCTAACCTCCGCAAGACTAGAGCCGGGAAAGATGCTTTTTATTGATACCCAAGCTGGCAGGATCATCAAGGATGAAGAAATTAAAGATGATATCTCTAAGCAGCGTCCGTATAGCGCATGGCTTAAGAAGAATATGGTTGAGCTTGATAAATTACCAGCGTATAGCGTAGAGCGTATAGCGGATACAAAAAACTATACGCTGAACGCTAAACGCTATCCGTTAGAGGATACATTAACTCAACTAAAGGCCTTTGGTTATACCCGCGAAGATTTAAAAGTCATCCTCAAGCCTATGGCAGAGAAAGCTAGTGAGCCGATTAGTTCGATGGGAGATGATACCCCGCATGCGCTACTCTCTGCAAGGCCGCAGTTACTTTACAACTACTTCCGGCAGTTATTTGCGCAGGTTACTAATCCGGCAATCGATCCCATTCGCGAGGAATTAGTGATGAGTTTAGAGACGTACCTCGGGCCAGAAGAAAATCTTTTAGCCGAGACGCAACAGCATTGCCATAAACTACGGGTAAAAAAGCCGATTCTCACCAATGAAGAGCTGGAGAAAATCCGCCATATCCGGGTGAATGGTTTTAAAACTAAAACTATCTCTATTCTTTTCCGGGCAACTGATGGTAAGGATTTACAGGAAATCCTGGATAATCTTTGTAGCCAAGTGGCTTTGGCGATTAAGCAAGGCTACGCTTTTGTGATCTTAAGTGACCGCGGCATAAACAAAGAGTATTGTGCTCTTCCGGCACTTTTAGCTGTGGGAGCAGTGCACCATTATTTAGTGCAAAAGGCCCTGCGTACCCGCGTCGGGATTATTGTAGAGAGTGCTGAACCGCGCGAAACGCATCATTTTGCGCTTCTATTCGGTTATGGTGCGGACTGTATCAACCCGTATCTGGCTTATGCCGCAGTGGAATACCTGGTTCAGGAAAAAGAGTTGCCACAAGATGTGCCGCAAGCGCTCGAAAACTATCATAAGGCTGTAGAAAAAGGTATCTTAAAGATTCTTTCTAAAATGGGTATCTCTACTCTACAGAGCTACCGCGGGGCACAGATCTTTGAGGCCCTGGGATTAAATGAGGAAGTTATCGAGAGATGTTTTTGTGGAACTGTTTCTAGAATCAGCGGGATTGGTTTTGAAATAATTGCGCAAGAGACGATCTTAAGACACAGAGAGGCTTATAGAGAAGATACTTTGGTAGTTCCTTATTTAGGTAATGACGGTATATACCAATGGAAAAAAGACGGCGAATTCCATTTATGGAATCCCGAGACCATTACTGCTTTACAGGATGCGGTCTGGAAGAATGATTACCAGAGGTATAAAGAATTTGCAGAGCTTGTGAATGACCAGGCGAAGAATCCGACGACTTTACGTAGTTTACTCAAATTCAAGAAAACTCATTCTATACCCATAGAAGAAGTAGAGCCGGTAGAAGAAATTGTCAGGCGTTTTGCTACCGGAGCAATGAGTTTTGGGTCTATAAGCAAAGGAGCGCATGAGGCGATAGCTATCGCGATGAATAAATTAGGAGGCAGGTCAAATACCGGAGAAGGAGGAGAAGACCCAGCTCGATTTTTACCTTTAGCGAATGGCGATTCGGCGAGGAGTGCGGTAAAACAAGTCGCATCCGGCAGATTCGGAGTTACTACAAATTATCTGGTTAATGCCGATGAGTTACAGATAAAAATCGCTCAGGGAGCAAAACCCGGCGAGGGAGGCCAGCTTCCCGGACATAAAGTAAACGTCGTAATCGCTCGTACCCGTTATACCACGCCAGGCGTAACTTTAATTTCTCCCCCTCCGCACCATGATATTTATTCGATTGAAGACCTGGCGCAACTGATTTTTGATTTAAAAAATACTAACCCCAAGGCGCGCCTTAGCGTGAAGCTCGTCTCAGAAATCGGCGTAGGGACTGTGGCTGCCGGAGTAACCAAAGGCCATGCCGATATGATTTTAATCTCCGGAGGAGACGGAGGAACCGGTGCCTCGCCCTTAGGCTCGATTAAACATGCGGGTCTTCCCTGGGAGCTGGGTTTAGCTGAAACGCACCAGACCTTGGTTTTAAATGATTTAAGGAGCAGGGTGCGGTTGCAAGTTGACGGCTCAATGCGCACCGGCCGCGATGTCGCGATTGCCGCTTTATTAGGGGCAGAAGAATTTGGTTTCTGCACTGCAGTTTTAATTGTTTTGGGTTGCGTAATGCTTAGGCATTGTCATCTGAATAACTGCTCTGTAGGCATTGCTACGCAGGATGAAAGTTTATGCCAAAGATTCCGGGCTCAGCCTGAATACATCATTAATTATTTTCGCTTTGTGGCGCAGGAGTTGCGCGAGATTATGGCCAGTTTAGGCATAAGATCTATAGATGAGATGGTCGGCAGAGCCGATCTTTTAGAAGTAAATACCAATATTTTACCCTGGAAAGCCAAAGGAATTGATTTCTCCAAAATTCTCTATCAGCCAGAAGTAGCCAAAGGCGTAGAAACCCGTTGTCTAATTAAACAGGATCATGGGATAGATGAAGTTTTAGATTTAAAACTAATTGCTTTAGCAAAGGATGCATTAGAGAAAAGAAAGCCAGTGGTCATGGCATTATCTATTGAAAACACAAATCGCACTACCGGAGCAATGTTAAGCGGTGAGGTCTGTAAAATCTACGGAGAGGAAGGTTTAGCCGAGGATACTATCTGCTTTAAATTTAAGGGAGTTGCCGGGCAAAGTTTTGGGGCCTGGTTAGCAAGAGGCGTTACTTTTGAATTGGAAGGGATGGCGAATGACTACGTAGGAAAAGGCATCTCCGGAGGCAAAATCATTATTTATCCTGACCGAGGGGCAGATTATAAAGCCGAAGAAAACATCATCATTGGTAACACTACTTTCTATGGCGCGATCTCAGGTGAGGCCTATATCCGTGGCGTAGCAGGAGAAAGATTCTGTATCCGCAATTCCGGAATATTCGCGGTAGTAGAAGGCGTAGGCGATCACGGTTGCGAATATATGACCGGAGGAAGGGTGGTAGTAATAGGCACGACCGGCAGGAACTTTGCCGCGGGTATGTCCGGCGGTATCGCTTACATTTACGACATAGACAAGGGGTTTAAAGAAAGATGTAATTTGGAGATGGTAGAACTGGAGGGGGTCTCGGTAGATGATGTAAGGAATATTTACGACCTATTGCGGAATCACTATCGATACACTCAGAGTCAAGTTGCCGGAAAAATTCTGGATAATTTTGCTCGGGAGATTAAGAAATTCATTAAGGTTATGCCTCGTGAGTATAAGCGTATTTTAGAAATGAAAGAGACGGAAGAAGTATTGGATTTAATAGAGGTGTCTGATGGGTGATATTAAAGGTTTCTTAAAAGTCAAGAGGCAGAATACGCAATATAGGCCGGTTTGCGAGCGGATAAAGGATTACCAGGAAACAATGCTCCTGCGTAGCGATAAAGATTCTCAAGAACAAGCCGGACGGTGTATGGATTGCGGCACGCCTTTCTGTCATTGGGGTTGCCCCATCGGTAATTATATTCCGGAGTGGAATGACTTAAGTTTCCGTGGTCAGTGGCAGAAGGCATTTCAATTGCTCGATGCGACAAATAACCTTCCGGAGATTACCGGGAGGCTGTGCCCGGCTTCTTGCGAATATGCCTGTGTTTTAGGAATTAATGATGATCCGGTAACAATCCGAGAGAATGAATTAAATATTATTGAATACGCGTTTGGAGCCGGCCTGATTAAACCCCGCCGCCTTAAGAAACGCACGGGGAGAGAAATTGCCATTGTCGGTTCTGGGCCTGCTGGCCTTGCTTGCGCTGACCAGTTAAATCAAGCGGGGCATTTGGTCGTAGTTTTTGAAAAGGATGAGCAAATCGGCGGCTTGTTACGCTACGGGGTCCCTGATTTTAAACTGGAGAAATGGATCCTTGATCGCCGGCTGGAGATTCTAAAGAAAGAAGGAATTGTCTTTGTAAGCAAAATGTTTGTGGGCCTGAATTATAGAGTAGAAAAATTAAACAAAGATTTTGCTGCCATCTGCCTTGCCACTGGTTCGCGCGTCCCTAGAGACTTAAAGATTGAAGGCAGGGAATTAAAAGGGATTCATTTTGCGTTAGATTATCTAATTCAGGCAAATAAAAGGGCGAGTGGCCAAAATTTAGCGGCGGATAGATTAATTGATGCGAAGGATAAAAAAGTGATGGTCATTGGTGGAGGGGATACGGGCGCGGATTGCGTGGGAACAGCGCACCGCCAAGGCGCAAAATGCGTGGTGCAGATAGAACTTTTAGCTAAGCCGCCAGAATGCCGAACGCCAGATTATCCCTGGCCAAAGTATCCTTCACTTTGCAAAACCTCCACTAGTCATGAAGAAGGTGGAGTGAGAGAATGGTCAGTCTCCACCAAGAAATTTAGCGGAGAAAATGGTTGGGTAAAAAAACTTTTCTGCTCGAGAGTCACGCAAGAAACAGCCGGCGGAGAATTTGAAATTGAAGCAGATTTGGTCATTCTAGCCTTGGGTTTCCTATACCCTGAACACGACGGCTTAGTTAAAGATTTAGGTCTAGAACTTGATGCCAAAGGAAATGTAAAGACCGATGAGAATTATATGACGAGAGTTCCAGGAGTATTTTCTGCCGGAGATATGCATCGGGGGCAGTCCTTAGTAGTCTCGGCCATCTCAGAAGGGAGAAGGGCAGCCTATTGTATAGATAAATATTTAATGGGTAGAAGCAATCTACCGATGCTTTAGAGGCATTGACAGTCAGGAAAAATATGCTATACTCAACAGTAGTCCAAAGTAGAACTACTGAGAGAAAACAAAGGCGTTTTTGAGGCCGAATTATCGGTTGAGAAAAACGCCTTTTTTAATGAGCAGACAATTTACGGAGCGCAAAGCGACGTAAATTGTAGCCCCGAAACTTCGGGGCGTCTGCGAACTAAATCCCGCCTTTTTAAAGGTTTGACTTAATTCTAATAATAAAAAGTGCGGGATGAAGGATAGCTATGGCAAAGTACATATTTGTAACCGGCGGCGTGATATCAAGTCTGGGTAAGGGGATTACTTCTGCCTCAATCGGTAAGATTCTGGAATCACGGGGATTGAAAATTGCTCTTATGAAGTTTGACCCCTATATTAATGTTGACCCCGGTACAATGAACCCTTATCAGCACGGCGAAGTCTATGTTACCGAAGACGGGGCAGAAACAGATTTAGACTTAGGTCATTATGAAAGGTTTACCAAGGCTTCGACTACCAAATTCAATAACGTAACTACTGGTCAGGTTTACAATGCCGTGATTGCTAAGGAAAGGCGCGGCGATTACTTGGGTTCGACCATCCAGGTTATCCCTCACATTACTAATGAGATAAAAGAAAGAGTTAAGAAGACCGCTGAGGTCTCTGGAGCCTCTGTGGTTATTGTTGAGATTGGCGGCACAGTAGGCGATATCGAGAGCTTACCCTTTTTGGAGGCTGCCCGGCAATTTAGGCTAGATGTAGGATACCAGAATGTGCTTTATATTCACGTAACCCTTGTGCCCTATATAAAGGTCGCTGCTGAAATAAAGACCAAGCCTACTCAACACAGTGTGGGCACGCTTCGCGAAATCGGAATCCAACCTGACGTCCTCATCTGTCGCACAGAGAGACCTTTATCAGAAGAGGTAAAAGAAAAAATATCCTTATTCTGCAATGTAAGAAAAGAGGCAGTTATTGAGGCCAGGGATGTAGAATCGATTTATCAGATACCGCTGGTTTTTAAAAAACAGATTTTAGATGAGATAATCTTAAGTCACTTTAATCTCATCTCTAGATTTTCGGATTTAAAGGATTGGGAGAAAAACGTAGTAGAAAGGGTGCTTAATCCAAAACATAGAGTAACTATTGCTCTGGTTGGAAAGTATATCAGTCTTCAGGATGCCTATAAATCCATATATGAGGCATTAGCGCATGCTGGTATTGCCAATAACTCTAAAGTTGAGATTGAGCGGGTGGATTCTGAAGATATTGAAAAGATTGGTGCGGATAAATTTTTAAAGGGTGTCTCGGGAGTGCTTGTGCCCGGTGGTTTTGGTTATCGGGGAATTGAAGGTAAGATTAAAGCCATTAAATTTGCTCGTGAAAATAAAGTTCCCTTTTTGGGACTTTGTCTGGGAATGCAATGTGCAGTGATAGAATTTGCCCGGAATGTCTGTGGCCTAAAAGATGCCAATTCTACTGAATTTAAGCCTAAGACAAAATATCCGGTAATCAGTTTATTAGCCGAGCAAAAGAAGATTAAGGATTTAGGCGGCACGATGCGTTTAGGTGCATATCCCTGTAAAGTTAGAAACAATACCTTGGCCTCTAAGGCTTATGGCAAGAATTTAATTAAGGAGCGCCATCGGCATAGATACGAGTTTAATAATAAATACCGCAAGATTTTTGAGAGAAAAGGTATGGGTTTTTCTGGTATATATCCCAAAAAGAACTTAGTAGAGATAGTGGAATTGAAGAGCCATCCTTATTTTATCGCTGTACAATTCCATCCTGAGTTTAAATCTAAGCCGGATAAAGCCCATCCTTTGTTTAGAGAATTTATTAAAGCAGCTTTAAACCTAAAGAAATAAAATGCAAGCACTACTTGTTTTAGAAGACGGAAAGATTTTTAGAGGAAAATCCTTTGGTGCTACTGGTGAGCGATACGGTGAAGTAGTTTTTAATACCAGTATGACCGGTTACCAGGAGATACTCACCGATCCGTCCTATAAAGGTCAGATTGTAGCCATGACTTACCCTTTGATTGGAAATTATGGCATAAATAAAGAGGATGTAGAGTCGCGCGGGATATTCTTAGAGGGTTTTGTGGTTAAGGAATACAGCAAGATTGCCAGTAACTGGCGCAAAGATGAATCGTTAAACGATTATCTGAAAAGAAATAATATCGTTGGCATTGAAGGCATAGATACACGGGCGCTTACCTTACACATAAGGCAAGCCGGAGCAATGAAGGCGGTATTGTCAACTAAGGATTTAGATGGAAAAAAATTAGTCCAGAAAGCTAAAAATTCACAAGGGTTGATAGGGATAGATTTAGTCAAGGAAGTAACCTGTAATAAAACGTATGTCCTCCTTCGCTCTGCGAGCTTCGGAAGACTATCCCCCAAGGCTTTAGTGAAGGGGGATGCCTGGTCGCAGATTAAGGATAAAGGATATAAAGTAATCGTCCTTGATTGCGGAGTAAAATACAATATTTTAAGAAAACTTCTGGAAAATAAATGTCAGGTTGTAGTTGTACCGGCAAATACAGAAGCCAGCGAGATTTTAAAGATGAGACCAGATGGAGTATTACTTTCTAATGGTCCGGGAGATCCTGCGGCAGTTAGATATGTGATAGATACAACTAGAAGATTAATTGGAAAAGTGCCTATATTTGGCATTTGTTTAGGCCACCAGATGTTAGGTCTGGCCTTAGGCGGTAAAACTTATAAACTTAAATTCGGCCATCACGGAGCTAACCATCCAGTTAAAGATTTAAAGACAGGTAAAGTTTCTATTACCGTGCAGAATCACGGATTCTGCGTAGATATGGGTTCCTTAAATAAGAAAGAAATAGAAATTACCCATATAAATTTAAATGACCAGACCTTAGAGGGAATGCGGCATAAGAAATTAGCGATATTTTCTGTGCAGTTTCATCCTGAGGCATCAGCAGGCCC
>Ga0315274_10005833_pt1 | contig 17991 bp, 18 predicted proteins | sample YL17G02_20_MG_FD_203700 | JGI IMG/M metagenome (GOLD analysis project Ga0315274, IMG submission 203700) | Sediment microbial communities from Yellowstone Lake, YNP, Wyoming, USA - YL17G02_20 | ecosystem: Environmental > Aquatic > Freshwater > Lake > Sediment | place: USA: Wyoming | collected...
CCGTTGCGGGCTATTTCCACTTGATCGTGCAGCCGATCGAATACGTCTCAGCCTCCTTGACTTCCTTGCCGGCGAGAATCGCATCGGTCGCCTCAACGAGATACTTCACCCGAACCGCGGAGGGATTCTGGTGGTTGTCGTCCATCTTCCCGTGATATCGAAGCTTCATTTGCTGGTCGAACAAGAAGAATTCCGGCGTGTGCGTGGCTCCGAAGGCCTTTGCCACTGCTTGTTCAGCATCGCGCAGGTACGGGAAATTGAATGCCCGCTGGCGGGCTCGTTTCACCATCTCGTCGAAACTATCTTCGGGATAGTTATTGTCTTCGTTGGGGTTGATCGCGACGAGCTGAACTCCCTTGGAACCATACTCGCGCTGGAATGCAATCATCCGCTCCTCGTATGCCTGCACCGTGGGGCAATGATTGCACGAGAACACAACAGCGAGAGCTTTCTTCCCTGAGAAGTCCTTCAGCGAGTATTGCTTCCCGTCTGTCCCGGGCAGATTTTCAAAGTTCGGTATGGGTGATGTGATGTTCAGCTTGTCGGTTGCCATGGAGACCCCTGCAAAACGGAGAATTGGAATGATGGAATAATGTGATCTATCCGGCCATTTCGCCCTCGACAGGTCTGTTTTGTATCCCGAGATACTCTTCAATCTTCCGTTCAAGAAAACGGACCTTATCCGGCTCATTCAGATTTGCAATGAGCCGGATCTTCCGGTTGTCGCGGGTGATTGCACTGAGTTGGTACCGCGCGTTAGTACCGTTCCTCGAATGAACCATGCGTTGCTCAGAATACAGTTGTATGATGTCAGTCGCAGGAAAGGTCCTGTTCCCAGGCCACGGAAGAGGGGAGTGCTGGATGGAGAGCTTTCCCTGGCCGACCATCACTGACGTCTTGTTGTAGAACCCTGCCAGCGCAGTGTACGTGAGTCCAACTCCGACGCCGAGGTGAAGAATGGGAAACACAAACATGACCCACGGGGCATCTTGCGTGAACGCAATGGTGTACCAAAACACCAAAAACCCGTCCCAGAAAAGGCAGAAAAACGCCAGGAAAATGTACGAGGGTGCGAACCAGCGATACGAAATCGAAAGTCCGCCGGCGCCTTGCTCCAGCGTGAATGTCTCCGGCGTCGGCGCTTTGATTGGGCTGCTGTCAGTGCTCATCGTTTTAGGGAGATGATGGTCGACTGCGCTTTATTGGAGATCGGCCGGCTTGATAGGCAAACGCCGGATTCTCTTGCCTGTCGCTGCAAAGATCGCATTGCAAAGTGCCGGCGCAACCGGAGGGAGCCCCGGTTCTCCGATCCCTCCAACGGGCTCGGTACTGGGAATGATATGTACCTCGACCTTCGGCATCTCGTCGATTGTGAGGATCCGGTAGTTGTCGAAGTTGCTCTGCTCCACACGCCCTTTGGCAATCGTGATTTCATCCTTCAGAATGGAGCTCAGGGAAAGGACGATTCCTCCCCCCACCTGCGCCTCGAGCGTGTCTGGGTTTACCACGGGACCGCAGTCGACCGCGACGACGACGCGGTGAATCTTCACCTTGCCGCCTTTCTCGACTGAAGCCTCGAAGACCTCGGCGACGGCACTTCCGAAGCTCTCCACCGCTGCAATCCCGCGGCCGACGCCTGCCGGCAACGGTTTTCCCCAGTTGGCTTTTTCTGCCGCAACTTCGAGAGCGCGGCGCAGGCGGGGAGATCTCGCAAGTAAGTGTCTTCGATACTCGAACGGATCCTTCTTCGCAGCGAACGCAAGCTCGTCCATGAACGATTCGACAACGAATCCGTTTTGTGAAGGACCGACGGAGCGCCAGGCTCCGATTTGTACGCCGATATCTTCAATGTGGGAATCGACCACGAAATTCGGTATCGCGTAAGGAGGAGTCGATCCGCCTACGACGAGTCCACGCGATCCGGGACCCACAACTCGATGCAGCCAGGCAGCGGGCCAGCCTTCATTGTCGAGTCCCGCCTTAAGAACGTTGTACGTGCATGGCCGGTACCAGTCGTGCTGCATGTCGTCCTCACGTGTCCAGACGACAGAAACCGGGGCGCCGATGGCTTTGGAGACTCTCACTGCGTCTGCCGAATAGTCCGTTTGCAGCCGTCGGCCGAACGCACCGCCGATGAGCGTGACATTGACCTTTACCTTGTCAAGCGGGAAGCCCAGAATTCTGGCCGCTTCCCCCTGCACTTGCTGCGGCGACTGCGTTGGAACCCAAATCTCGCACCTGTCGCTGCGGACGTCGGCAACGCAATTCATAGGTTCCATAGGTGCGTGTGCAATGAGCGGCGCACGGTACACGGCCTCGACCTTCTTTGCCGCGGTCGTCAACGCACCTTCTGCATCGCCAGCATAGTCATCGATGGAACCTTTGGATTTCGATGCATCCTCAAACGACTTCCAAATTGCCTCACTGTTTTGGCTGGCGTATTGGCCTTCGTCCCATTGCACGACTAGGGCCTTGCGTCCTTGAAACGCGGTCCAGGTCGATGTCGCAATCACCGCAATCCCCGAATCGATCTGAACGACATCACGGACACCCGGGAGCGCCTTCGCTTTGGACGCATCGAAGCTGGCGACTTTCCCGCCGAAGACGGGGCAACGCTCGATGGATGCGAAGAGCATCCCCGGCACTCTGATATCAATGCCGAACTTCGCGCTACCGTTCACTTTCGAGGGAGAGTCGAGTTTCTTGAAACGCTTTCCCAGGATCTTGAAATCCTTCGGTTCTTTCAGTCGTAAGGATGTGGGGACATGCATCGTCGCGGCCTTGGAGGCCAGTTCACCGTATCCGAGTTTCTTGCCGGAGGGATGAACGACCATACCGTTCGCCGCCCGGCAGGCCGATGTCTCGACGCTCCAGATCTGCGCCGCGGCGGCTATGAGAAGCTCTCGAGCGGCTGCCCCGGCATTACGCAGCGTTTGCCACGATCCGCGCACACTAAAACTTCCGCCCGTCGACATGCTACCGTATTTTGTCGGGTGAGAAATCGCCTGTTCCACCCGCACGTTTTTCCAATCTGCTTCGAGCTCTTCGGCGACGATCATTGGCATCGAGGTCAGCACGCCCTGGCCCATTTCCGAACGGGCAACGGTTATCGTCACGATCCCGTCAGTGTCGATCTTCAACCATGCGTTCGGTGCGAACGGTGATGCGTCAGAGGCGGGTCCGAGTGTTTCTCCCTTTGAAGGAAGATAGAAACTCAGCATGAGTCCGGCGCCGGCAGCGGAAGATACTTTGATGAAATCGCGGCGGGAGAGGTTCGTCGGAATGTTCATGACTTGCCTCCTTTCTGCGTTGCCGCTTTGTGGATTGCCCGGCGTATCCTTGGATATGTACCGCAGCGGCACAAAATCCCTTGCATCGCTTCATCGATTTGCTGATCGGTGGGGTGGGGATGTGTCGCCAACAATGCAGCCGCTGCCATGATCTGACCCGATTGACAGTAACCGCACTGGGGCACATCGTCTTCGATCCAGGCCTTCTGCAGCGCGTGGGTCGAATCTGCCGAAAGACCTTCGATCGTGGTGACTGCTTTCCCCTGACAGTCGCCGATTGTCGTGACGCACGATCGGATGGCGTCACCGTTGAGCAAGACCGTGCATGATCCGCACTGGGCGGCCCCGCATCCGTACTTGGTTCCGGTCAGGCCGAGCGTGTCTCGCAAGACCCACAAAAGTGGTGTGTCCGAGCTGACCTCAACGGTGTGTCTCTTCCCATTGATGGTGAGCGTAATTAATGCCATAGCGAAGTTCCTTCTCAGATGATGAGGAATGGCAACGTGTCACATTCGAATCGGGGTCAGGGCCGTTTCTCTCCTATTCTCGGGAGAGAGCGTTTCACCAACTGTTGAGGCAAGGCGGTTCGGGGAATGTAGGAAAAGGAACGATAAAAGAAAAGAGAGGGCCGGCCTCTCTTCCAGTACTCTCATTGCCATTCTAAAAAGGACTCCTTACATTGGCGGAGTCAACGTGCAAGGGGTTGTTCCAGCCGAAAGACCGTGCCTTCCGATGATCGACTGGTGTGGAGCGCCTGAACAGGAACACATCCTGTCCCTTCAACAATAACTATCCAGAGAGGGTCTGCCATGTCAGTCGTGAAGGAATTCAAAGAGTTTGCGATGCGCGGCAACGTGCTCGACCTTGCCATAGGTATCATCATCGGCGGGGCGTTTGGAAAAGTAGTTAGCTCGATGGTCAACGACGTCTTGATGCCACCTATTGGTGTCCTCATAGGCGGTGTCGATTTCAGTTCCTTTGGCTTGACGCTCAAGGAGGCGGTCGACAAGACGCCCGCGTCTATCCTCAAGTATGGGGTGTTTCTTAACAATATCATCGATTTCACGATCGTTGCATTCGCGGTGTTTCTCATCGTCAAGGCAGTGAACAGGATGAAGAGGAAGGAGGTCGCTCCCGCACCGGCGGCAACGACAAAGCAGTGTCCCGAGTGTTCAATGTCGATCCCCCTCGATGCAAAACGATGCGGGCATTGCACCACAAAGCTTTGATGGTGCTTTATCGACAATTTCATTGATGACAGAAGAAGAGGAAACTCATGAAGAAGCTTGTTGTTGCCATCACCGTATTCTTCATCACCTGCGCTGTTGCGCAACCGCAACCTCAGGGGGAAGCGCCACCGCCGCCCAAGTGGGGTTGGAAACACTCCGTTGTCTCGAGCCTCACGATGACGCAGGTCTCGTTCAGAGACTGGGCGCAAGGCGGCGAGGATGCTCTGGCGTGGACGGCCAGACTTGATGGGAAGAGCACCCTTGACGACACAACGTACTCGTGGGGAAATAGCTACAAGATGGTCTACGGTCAGGCAAAGATCGGCACGACAAAATCACGCAAGACCGAAGATCGCATCGAATTCGAATCGGTGCTCACCTACAAGCTGGGCACGTATGTTAATCCCTACGTCGGCACAACGCTCAAGACACAGTTTTCGGCAGGCGTGACGGTGGATGCCAATGGAAATGAAACTCCGGTTTCCAAGTTCTTCGATCCCGGCTATCTGACACAAAGCGCGGGCGTGGGTTATCAGCCTGCCAAAGAAGTGAAGACACGGTTTGGTGTTGCGCTGCGCGAAATTGTCACGTCGGTATATTGGACCTATGCCAATGATCCAAACACGCCCCCGCAAGACAGGGTCAAGACTCGCGTCGACGGTGGTCTCGAGTCAGTGACCGACATCGATTGGAAACTTGATGACAATCTTCTCTTTCGGTCAAAGCTGGAATTGTTTGCACCGATCAAGAAACCGAGCGATGCGACGCTCAGGATGGACAACACTCTTACGGCGAGTGTCAGTAAGTACGTGGTGGTCATCCTCAACGTGCAACTGATCAACGACGAAAGGGCTTCAACACGGCTTCAGGTCAAAGAGGTTCTGTCGCTGGGGCTCACGTACACCCTCTTCTAGCCGATGGAAGGAACAAGAGCGAGTTCCATATAGATCGCTCCGGGGTGCGGGTTGATGCGGTACGCCTCGGTGGGTTGGAATCCGAGCGATCGGTACAAAGCAATCGCTTCAGTCATCACTGGTAGCGTGTCAAGTCTCATAGCGGCATATCCGGCTGTGCGTGCCTCCTGGATGACCTTCTCAGCCAGGTGCCGGCCGATGTGCTTCCCACGAAACGCCGGGCGGACGTAGAGTCGTTTCATCTCGCACGTTCGCCCTTCAATTTTCCGCAGTGCTACACAACCACCGACCGTATCGCCGACAAAACTGAGCAAAAGCCGGCCCTCCGGAGGAGCGTACTCTCCGGGAAGGTTCGCAACTTCCTTACTGAAGTTCTGAAAGCAGAGATCAATCCCGATGGAACGCTGGTACTCGAGAAAGAGCTCTCGTGCTATCTCGATGTGCGCTGGTGTCTGAACCTGTATGTCGGTGAGAGGGTCCATGCAATGCAGGCGATCGACGGGTTGCCCGGAACTGTCTCCGATACTGATGAAGAAGCCGACAAGACCGGGGGATGATGTCCCCTTCTCATCGGCTCCGTATGTGAAACCATGATTCTCTGCTGAACGCCGGGCGGTCAGGCTCTGTTCGCGCTTCCGAGGACGTTCACAACCTTATGTTTGTAAAGTTCTTTGAGCTGCTCGCGGGCTGGGCCAAGGTACTTCCGCGGGTCGAACTCCGCGGGGCTGTCCGCGAATGTTTTCCGGATCGACGCCGTCATGGCCAGCCGGCCGTCTGAATCGATGTTGATCTTACAGACTGCAGAGGCTGCTGCGCGGCGGAGTTGCTCTTCTGGAATTCCAACCGCATCCTTCAGTTTCCCGCCGTTGCTGTTGATGATCTTTACAAGCTCCGATGGAACCGACGAGGCCCCATGAAGCACGATGGGGAATCCCGGAATCCGCTTCTCGACTCCTTCCAGGATGTCGAAACGAAGCGGCGGAGGCACGAGAATGCCCTCGGCTGTTCGCGTGCATTGCTCGGGCTTGAACTTATTTGCGCCGTGAGACGTCCCGATGGAAATTGCCAGCGAATCGACGCCGGTTTTCTTGACGAAATCCTCAACCTCTTCCGGCTTAGTGTAGTGCGTGACGGCACTCGAGACTTCATCTTCGATCCCCGCGAGCACGCCTAACTCGCCTTCAACAGTCACATCATGCTTGTGAGCAAACTCCACCACCTGACGCGTGAGCTCAACATTCTTGTCGTACGGGTGATGCGAGCCATCGATCATCACAGATGAGAATCCCGTTTCGACGCACGATTTGCACAGCTCAAACGTGTCACCATGATCGAGGTGCAGCACGATTGGAATGGCGTACCCGAGTTCTTTTGCATAGTCTACAGCGCCCTTTGCCAGGTACTTGAGGAGCGTCTGGTTGGCGTATTTTCGTGCGCCGCTTGAGACCTGCAGAATGACCGGCGACTTGGTTTCGACGCAAGCGCCGATGATCGCCTGGAGTTGCTCGAGGTTGTTGAAATTGAAGGCAGGAATCGCGTAGCCGCCCTTCACTGCTTTCTGAAACAGCTCTTTGGAGTTAACAAGTCCGAGTTCTTTGTAGTGAGTCATGACCTTTTCGCTTTCGTTTTGTTGTTGCACGTCTTCGGGATACTTGCAGGTGCGAACCCGGAGGGGTATCCCCGTTTTGACCCTTCACCATTTCAAGATACGGAATATTCCGAATAATTCTAATCAGTGCAAAAGACGGACGTTAAGGAGAATCGGCCGGCGAGCGTTCATTTTGAGTCTTTCATCTCGTCCAGAAGTTCTTGCTTCAGGCTGGCCGACGAAAACAGGACAAAACCTCGGGCTTTCTCCCGTTTCGTCAACTGTATCTGACGAAGAACTCCTGCGGCAGTGTTTTGATTATGGGCTGTGAAAATACCGATCCCGGCGGATACCTGCCCGTGAGACTTCGTATGTATCAGACTGCGGCGCAGGTACTTCACAAAGAGGGTGTCGTCATTCGTGTAGAGCATCGGGCAGAACAAATCGACAAGACCCTCCCGAGCCCATTGTGCCCAATCTTGACCAATGAGGACTTTTGATATCCCGGCGTCGGGGAACACTGCAGCTGATATCTGAACCGGACGCTCGATCGCCCTGAGCGATGCTTTGAGTTCTCTCATAAATTTTGTGACTTGCTCTCCGTCCCATTCGATCCATTCATTCCAGATCATGTTTCCTGAGTTGTTTTGCCTGATGCTCAAAGGGTCCTCACCATACCGAAGCTTGAACTGGTCGCGCGTCTCCTGGTCAAAACTGAAAAACGGCTCGTTCGGCTCGCATGGGTAACGAATGTAATCACAATGGATCCAATGGACCGGATACATTCTCACGAACTCCATGATGATGCTTATTTCGTACGAGCGAATCTCCCGCAAGGAGGGATTGACAACGCCGATCGGTTCCATCGTTCTACTGCGGATGAGCCACTCAGGATGGTCTCGTATGATCCCTGCTTTCGCAGCCTCCGTGAATACGCAAAACCAAGGATGGACGACCATGTCACGCTTTTGCGCCTCCGTCAGGAATGTGCCGACAAAATCCCAGTTCCAGGCAGAATCAATAGGAGCGATGGTACTCTTGAAGCACACACGTCCCGATGTCGTTTTGACAAGAAGCATAAGCGTGTTGATACCTGCAGCCCTGTACTTGTCCAGAGTCCGTTGGATGTTCACCGTCGCCGAATCTTGAGCCGTCCCAAAGTACGAGGGGTGAACCCACACACCGCGAATCTCTTTTTGAGGAACCGGTTTCCTGAGCTGGGCATCGGCAGAAGACCGGGCAACGAGTGAAGCCAGGGCGCACGCGAGAAGCAGCCGTGTGAGTCTGAAGGAGAGCAACATGCGACGATGACCAGAATTTGGCTCGTTCATGGAAAGACCTCCCGCATCAGGAATGCATGTGCTTCGCCCCGGCAGTCGCGTGAGAAGTCGGACATCATGCTTAGACTTCATCAGGCGATGGCAGGTTTTTGTACCACGAGAAGTACAGAACAATTGACACAACGAGGCAAATACCCGACCAGATCCATACCTGAGTCCATTCCCTGAGGAACATATAGAAGGGTATGATGCCGAGCGTCAGCTGGAAGACAGACGCGATGACCGCGTTCAGCATGTCGATGCGAGGCATCCGGTCGTTCGGCGGCACCAGGCCGCGCCGTTCAGCTTCGAGCCGAATTGGTTTCCAGAATCCAAATGGCCGTACCCTCGCGTAGAACTTCACGAGCAGCTCCGTATCAGCGGGCTTCGTCAGGAATGTAGTGATGACGGTGAGGATGAACGAGGCCGCGATGCTGACTCCGATCGCGGTGTAGATCGGCCATGATGCGAAAAGAAGTTTCTGTGCGAGAGCGATACAGCCGGTGCCGATCATGCTCAACACGAAGGCACGTGGGCCAAATCGCCACCAATGCCACCGAAAAGTCCCGGGGAGGAGCATCGTCGTAAGAATCACGAAGATCATGAGCTCCCAGATAGAGATGATCTTGTCGTAGAGAAAGCTGAAGGAGAATGCGAGTGTGATGGTGATTATCGAGGCCGCCATCCCGAGTCGCACGAGATTCTTCTCCGGCATGTTCCTGGCGAAGTACCGTTTTAGGAAGTCGTTGAGGATGACCGAGCTCGTGACATTGACCATCGCGCTGATCGTTGACATCAAGGCAGCAAGAAGGACAGCCATGAAAAGACCCGACAATCCTATGGGGAGCTTTTTCATGACCAGTGGCATGATTTTTTCGGCATCGAAATCCGCGGCGGAGCCGAGGTAGTAGATCCCGAGGAACAGGAACGAACCGGCCAGGAACCATCGAAGTGTATGACCGACTGTCCACATGCCCGCGGCCAGCGAAGCTTCCCGCGGATTTTTCGTTGTGAGAAAGAACGTGAAGTCCCAGACGATGGGACCCGCCAGGATTTTGAACACAAGCCAGCCTAGTCCCGCAAGCATAATAGGCCCGAACCAGAAATAGTGCTGGTGACTCTCGGGGGTTTGCTGCAGGTACGACGGCCAGAGATTCCAGGTCGGGGCGAGGGAGCTCCAGGCCGGATCTTTCAATGCGAGGATATTTGCCGTTTCGGGTATCTGAAATACCATCACTGTCAGGACGATGGTCCCGATGGCAATCAGCGTCGTCTGAAAGATGTCTGTAAGTATAACGCCGAAGAATCCGCCGACAGTGACATACACTCCGACCACGGCGAACACGAGGAAGGTGGATGTTCCGCGCGAGAAGGGAAGAAATTCTTCAGCGAATTTTCCCGTGCCGACTGCTAGGTAGATCAGGTTGAAGATCATCAACACAAGCAGGAATGTGGCGGTGGCAAGTCTGACCGCTTCGCCTTCCCGGGTCAGGCCGAAGCGAGTCTCGTTCCATTCAGCGAGGGTCATCACGCCCGACCGGCGAATGTACTTGGCCTGGAAGGCCATATAAAACGCCATCATGAAGAATCCCCAAAAAATGTGCGTCACCCAGACTGACTTAAGCCCCACATAGAACATCATGCCGATAATGACCATGGTCCCGCCGATGTCGATGTAGCTCGAGCAGCCTGAGAGCCCGAGCATCCACCACCGGATGCTCCGGTCGGCAAGGAAGTACGATTCCAGTTTTCGCATGGCCCGATGCCGGACGAGGAATCCGAGAGCAAGAGTGATCAGCATGTAGAGTGCGATAATGGCGAGATCCATCGGGTGTAAGACCATGATCGGATGCCGGTTGTGAGAGAGGAAGAGGCGGGATGTGTGGTCGCCAATGTAGAAACATCTCAATTGAGATTCAAGGCGAGAGCATGACCGTCACTGGTTGATTGCAGTATTCTCCGCGATTGCGTACTTTCACTTTGAGATCTGCCATGACCAGCCGCGAACGTATTCGCCGTATCATCGATGGTAAACCAGCCGACCGTTGTGGATTCTGGCTGGGCAATCCGCATGAGAACACGTTGCCGATCTATCACCGGTACTTTGGGACTTCTACGCTCGGTGAGCTCCAGCAGAAAGTCGGTGACGATTTTCGGTGGATCACTCCACTCTTTATCGATTCCACGTACCGGCACCCCGAAGGCAAACGCCTGTTCGATCTCTGGAAGTACAAGAAGTCGCTCGGCGAAGCCGGTCCGCTTTCCGAGTGTGAAAGCCTCGATGAGGTGGAGAAGTACGACTGGCCGGACGTGCAGTATCTCAATGTGGACGAGTGCGTTGAGACACTCCGCTCTGCCGGAGATTACTATCGCGCCAGCGGATTCTGGACGGCATTCTTTCACGATGTGATGGACATTTTTGGTGTCGAGAGCTATCTGACGAAAATGTACACTCATCCCGACATCGTCCGTTCAGTGACCGATCACGTGTGCCAGTTCTACTTCGATGCCAACGAGTTGCTGTTTGAGCGCGCCGGTCAGGAGATCGACGGGTTCTTCTTTGGGAATGATTTTGGCACCCAGCGGGATCTCATTCTCGCGCCGGAGCTTTTCGATGAATTCGTGCTTCCCTGGTTCCGGAGGTTTACAGATCAGGCGCATGCCCGCGGCTACCAGGTGATCCTTCATTCGTGCGGATCAATCTATCGCGTGATCGATCGGCTGATTGATGCAGGCGTCAACTGCCTCCATCCGCTTCAGGCGAGAGCGTCTGGAATGGATGCGGATACGCTGGCGAGGGAATTCAAGGGGCGGATTGGATTTCTTGGTGGGATTGACACGCAGGACGTGCTGGTAAACGCGAGGCCGGAGGAGGTGAAAGCTGAGGTGAGGAGAATCAAGAATCTGCTCGGGCCACGGCTCATCGTGAGCCCGAGTCACGAAGCGCTGCTGCCAAATGTTCCGCCTGAAAATGTCGTCGCTATGGCCGAAGCGGCGCTGGAGTAACACGGCCAGCGCCGGTCGTCTTGGTTGGTCGGATCTCGGATTTCATTCTACTCCACTACTGCACTACTCCATTTTCTCCTCACACCATCGCTTTCCTTAACTTCCTCTTCAGCTTGTGGACTTCATCCCGTATTTCCTCAAGCTTCTTATAATCTTTCTTTTCAATCGCCGCAGCCCTGTCCTTCTTCAGAGCGTGGATTTTTGCCTTGAGCTCTCCTTTGTTCCGGGCGACGGTGTGGTGGTGTGGGACCTCAACGCCGAGCGCTTTGCACAACAGCGGTAAGAGCTGCTCCTTGTGCATGACGGTGTGGCCTTTCAGAATTTCATCCTCAATTCCGTCTGCGATCGTGCGAAGCTGCGCGACAGTCATTTTGTGGAGCTCTTCAAACGTGTGAGCCATATGATTTCTCCTCATTGTGACGTGCTGGTGAGCGGATGATATGGAGAAAAAACGATTTCTGCCAGCCGCCGGCCAAATTCTACTGATAGTGTCTCGTCCGCGGCCAAAGCTCTGCGATTGGTATTTTCAATCCCCGGCAAAGGTATATTGTCAGATTTGTCTCATACGGCATGGCGTATGGGTTGGTGTGGAATGCCACGGAATCGACGGACTGATAGGCGCGAGCGTGGTCCTGTGGTCGTCCTCCGATAATGATAAAAATCTCACCGGAATATCCTCGCGTCCCCCAGAGCCAGTAGTTGTTGTGTCCGGAGACGGCGGGTGGAAGATTGTATTGCTTCCCGAAGAAATCAACTGCACCGGCCTCGCCGTAGTTTTGAGTGTAGATTACTGCTTCGGTCTGATCTTTGGCCGGCAGTGAGTGATATACTCGCGCGACAGTCGCTGTCATCTCCCGCCAGCCGAACCGGTCGGCCAGCACTTGAGGGAGCCGCGTATCTCCATGTCGCTCTTCCTTGATTTCACTAAGCCCAAGTGCCGAGGCCACGTGGACATATGTTTCGACGGGGAGGAGGGGGAGAAAGATGACCGGACCGGTAAGCCCGGCCAGTATGAGCACACTTTGATAACTCGTGCGAAGCCATGAAAGAGACCGATGGATGAAGAACTCTTCGATCGCAACCGATCCAGCGGCAAAGAGAATCGGATAGATCGGTGAAAGATAGTACGGTTTCCCCCGTTGAAGCACGAAGAGTGCAAAGAGAAAAACATAAGCAATGCCGAACAAACGGAAAGTCTTGAGGTTCTTATGCAGGAAGAGGGCTGCGAGCCCGGCTAGCCAGATCGGGAAGGTGAGCGGGTTGAGATAGAGCACCTGCATAAGGAAGAACTCCACGGGCGACATCGGCCTGTTCTTGTACTGTGTGGCGTTTTGCGAAAACTCAAGCGTTGGCCAGCCGTGCGTTGCTTGCCAGATGATGTTCGGAAACGCAATGAGGAGAGCGAGCCCGCCGCCGATCCAAATCCATTTGGAAGTGAACTGCTTTCGGTGTACACCGGCAAGGAGTCCGATGACGATGGCAAGACCGAAGAATGCCATTCCGTGTTTGTTCTGAAGCCCGAGTCCAGCGATAGCACCGAACAGCACCCACAGTTTCTGATTGTCCGTTCTTAAAATGCGGATCAACGTTAGGGCGGCTCCCATCCAGAACAACGGCTCGAACGCATTCATCGAATAGAAACCGGTCAGGATGAGGCAGATGGGAGCGATCACAACCGCGAGGCAGGCAAGAAATTGGGCTCGAGAATTGCCGCCGAGTTCACGAGTGAGTAGTCCGGTGAGGTACACAAGGCCGGCGCTGGCAACTGCCGGAAGAAAGCGGAGCGCGAAGAGAGAGTCTCCCAGGAGAAGTCGGTTCACCCACAGCATGAAGATCGATAGCGGGGGATGGTCCACGTACCCCCACGCGAGATGATCCGAGCACGCGATGTAATAGAGCTCGTCGCGGAAAATGTCGTAAAGTCCCGCGAGATTCGCAGCAAGGTGGAGGAGAAAAGCGAAGAGTGCGAGGAGCAGCGGGAGCAGGTTTTCTGTGATCCTGGGGGGGATGGGTCTCATCGAGTTCCTTCCTGTGCTCAGGCTCCGTCAGTTCGGCGATTGCGTCCAATGTAGAGAACTCGCTCGACAAAGGAAAGCAGGATTTGGCCCCGAACGGCCTCGTGGATTGGCCATCATCGTGTCCTCTGCCGTGACTGCGATAGACTTCGCGGAAGAAGAAAAGTTCTGAACCGTTTCATCATCCCCCGAGCTTCTTGATATCGGGGCACGGGACGACCCACGAGAATCGGAACATGGTGTTCCAAAAGAGCATATTTATCTTTATCTTCATCAAACAGAACTCACCCTTTCACTATATCAAGATGAAACTCATGAAGCTTTTGGTTCGTTCCTTACGCCCGCGGGGACTTGCGCTCCTTCTGATTGTATTATTGGCTGGAGTGTTCTCGCAGTGCTCCTCGCTGAAACAAATCACTATTCTTCACACCAACGATATGCATGCGAGCTACCTTCCCCACGAAGCGTACTGGATCAGGTCGACTCCCAAACCGCTTGTCGGTGGCTTTAATGAGCTCGCATTTGCCGTCGACAGCATCCGGAAAACGAGGAACGCGACAATTCTCCTGGACGGTGGCGATCTCATGACGGGCAATCCGATTACGGACCGGCAGTTTATGGGAGCGGATGGAGGCGCCCTTGTCGAGATGATGAACCTGATCGGGTACGAAGGCTGGACCCCCGGAAATCACGACTTCGATATTTCCTATGCGAACTTCCTGAAGCTCGCCGGCATTGCGAAATTCCCTGTCTTCACGGCCAACCTGATAGACGAAAAGACGGGACTTCCTGTCACAAAGAAGGAATACATCATCATCGAGAAGAACGGGTTGAAAATCGGAATTTTTGGATTGATGTCGGAAGAGTACTACAACCTCGTCAGCCAAAACTCCAGGAAAGGGGTCAAGTTGACGCCGTCAATCGCCGCTGCAAAGAGAATGATTGAGCTCCTTCGCCCTCAGACTGACCTGCTGATTGCTTTGACCCATACCGGCGTCGACGATGATTCCGTGCTCGCCGTGAGCGTGAAGGGGCTTGACGTCATCATCGGCGGACATTCGCACACGCGGCTCAAGAAGCCAAAGTATATCAACGGCGTGATCATCGCTCAAACCGGATCGAACGCGGAGAATCTCGGTGTCATCGATCTGACGGTGGAAAACAAAACGGTGACGAAATGGGATGGCGGCCTTAGCCAGCTGTGGTATCACCCGGATCGCAAGACGGTGGTGACCGCGCTCGTCGACTCGTTCAACACGGAGATCAAAAAGGAGTACGACGAGGTCATCGGCACACTGGTGAGTGAGTCAGGCAGTCAGGAAACGGAAGCGGGGCTCGGCGCCTTTCTCGCGAGCGCGCAACAGGAAGCAGCACAAGCGGACATAGGCTTCATGAACAACGGTGGAATCCGGAAACGATTGTCCCCTGGCCCGATCACCAAACAGGATCTCTTCGAGGTGCTCCCGTTCAGAAACATCCTTGTGAAGTTTCCCCTCACCGGGAAGCAAGTGAGAGAGATCGTGCAACATTACATCAAGAGTCGGGCGGGTATTCAGATCTCGGGGATTCAGTGCGAGTGGAAGAAGGATGCAGCAGGGAGTGTCGAGATTCTGAACATGGTTGTGAATGGAAAGGCGTGGGACGAGGATGCGGGCTACACGGGTGCCGCCAGCGACTACCTCATGGGCGAAGCGAAGCGCTATCTCGGCATTGAGCCACCGCCGCTGACCTATCTGGAACAGACCGTTTTCGGTGCGGTGGAGAAGAAAGTCCGCGAAATGAAGAATGTTGAAGCAAAATCAGACCGGCACATCATCGAAGTGAAGTGATACTATCCCGGAGAACACATGAACAACTTCCCGATTCTTATTATCACCGGCCGGCCCGCCGCGGGCAAGTCCGAAGTGATCGACTTTCTCAAGAAGGCGAATCCAAAGGAAAGACTGGAACAATTCCACATCGCCGATTTCGAAGAGCTGGATGACTTCGTCTATGTCTGGGAAACGTTCGAGATTGACGACATCCTGACCGCACACGGCAAGCCCCGGATCTGGACGGATGAGAAGTATTGGTTCAAGGAACATTTCATCTGGAACCTGTACATCGAGCGCATCAATCTCGAGTATCGCAAGAAACTTGCGCGGGATCCAGCCTACCACGACAAGAAAACGGTCTTGATCGAGTTTGCACGCGGCGGAGAAGAAGGAATTACCGAAGCGCTCAGCTACCTTCACGAGGACATCCTCCGCCGTGCATTCCTGATGTACATCCGCGTATCATACGAGGAGTCGGTCCGCAAGAACCACCGGCGTGCCCGGAAGGGACAGGAGGATTCGATCCTGTATCACTCGCTTCCGGATGAAAAGATGGAGTTCTACTACAAGACGAACGATTGGGAGAAGATAGAAGCCGCGGACCCCCACCACATTGATGTGAAGGGGTTCAAGATTCCCTACGCTGTCTTCGAGAACGAGCCGGAAAAAACACTTGATCCGAAGCTGATCGGACAGGAGCTGGGGAGAGTTGCGAAGAAATTGTGGGGGATGAAGAAGTAGGTTATCAGCTGTCAGCTCTCAGTGGTCAGCTCCACCTGAGCGAAGTCCTTCTTCCTATACGTTTCTTGGTGCCAGCCTAGTCTCTTCGTTGGACAGGATGACATCCTGTCCAACAAGGAACCCTCCCTATGTCCGACGAACCGGTCTTTCATCGTCGCCATCTGCCGCATTACTATCCTCCAAATTCAGTGTATTTTGTGACGCCTCGTCTTGCAGGGTCTCTGCCCAAATTCAGGATTGATGAGATTCAAGAACAAAGAGAACTCCTTCGGATTCAGAGGCAAAAAATGTTAAAAGAAGCTCTCGATGCTGCCCGGTACGAACAAGATTTGCTTAGGCTTGATAAGATCCTGCAAAGAGTTGATCAGAAATCCTGCTGGCTTTCCGATCCGCGCGTCGCTGGTGTTGTGGCTGAAGCAATCAGGTACCGTGATGGGAAGGACTATGATTTGATTGCGTACTCTATCATGCCAAATCATATGCATCTCGTGTTTGGGATTGGAGCCCCTGATTTGATCGTGCCTGTCGGACAGATTGACAATCTGTCCAACAAGCCGGTATCGAAGATCATGCATTCATTGAAAAGACACACTGCACGGGAGGCCAACAAGATCTTGGGCCGCACGGGTGCGTTCTGGCAGGACGAGAGTTACGACCATGTCATTCGAAATTCTGAAGAACTGGAGAGAATAATTCTATATGTATTGCACAACCCAGTGAAAGCAGGATTTGTCAAAACCTGGCGTGATTGGAAGTGGAATTATTCGAGGTTGCTCGTTTGATGTCAGACAGGCTGGAAATCTGTCCGCTGGTCGTGGAAATTCGCATTGAAAATAATGGACAGATAAACTATCTGTCCGACAAAACCAATTCAGGAATCTGTGTAACAGCATCCTGTCGGACAAATTGGAAATCTGTCCACTTCATGCCCAATAGTAATTCGGCATAAAACAACTTGTCGGCGGCGGCATATAAAGTTTTATTCCGCTGTGATGTAGAAGTAATTGAATATCAGTAGAGAATATACCATCTGTTTATGTCACCGTTGTCTTTGAATGTTTTTGGCAGTGCTAGTCCAAAGTTCCACGTTATCGCTTCAAAGTCAGAAATATTATTATCGCGACCCATGATACGATTCGGAGTGCTGCTTTCTTGAAGTGTTTCCCACAGTGCATGACCCAATTCATGAGCTGTTCCCCATATGTCAAACTTCGGGCTGCCGTCGGCATTTGTAGGCAGCATTATGTAAAATTTTTTACAGTACAGAAATCTTCCATTGTTGTCATATACAAGTCCTGCCATTGCACTCTTAGGCCCTGCGTCCCCGAACTGTACGACTATTCCAACTGCCGGCTCACTTGAAACTTCATTTCCTATTTTCCTGTTTAATTTTTGTTCATGCAACTGCAGCCCTGCTCGTGCCCTAGCTACTGAGCTGTCGTTCATCCTGCCTGTATAGAAAACATCCCACGAAGGATTTTTATTTCCTATGCTCTTGACAAGCATAACGTTCGGATCCCAGTAAGCAGTAGCTCCATGCATCTTCTTGAAATATGCAAGCATATCCCTTTCTTCCAGTGGAGCCTCAGGATGTTCAGGGTCTTCGTAGTGCGGCCTGCTGAACGGATCCAGTTTGACATCAGTAAAATTAGGATACGTTTCGCTGAATTTTTCCAGGAAGTTGTAGAAATCCTGCTCTCCCAGCGCCCTCACAGCGAAGTCGTGCTGCCTGCCTTTCACAAGCTTGACGTTGCTGAAAGCATAATTTCCAGAGCCGTCTGTTGTAACCTCCAGACTGTCATTTGCCGTATTGTAGATGAGCCTTACTTTCTTTCCTGATATTGGCTGTCCTGTGACTATGTCGTGGAATGTGCCGTTCACATTTATGATGGCGTCCTTTGTCGTTCCCTTCACAGTGTCGCTGCTCGTCTGCGCAAGCAGGTCCCTTGCAACCAGTGCGTAAAAGTAGTCTGTTGACTGGTCCAATGCCGTGTCTGCGTACGATGTCGCGTTTGCCGGCAGGGTTATTATTTTTTGCACGCCGGCCTTTGTCGGTCCCCTAAACAGATCATAAC
>Ga0315274_10005834_pt1 | contig 17990 bp, 20 predicted proteins | sample YL17G02_20_MG_FD_203700 | JGI IMG/M metagenome (GOLD analysis project Ga0315274, IMG submission 203700) | Sediment microbial communities from Yellowstone Lake, YNP, Wyoming, USA - YL17G02_20 | ecosystem: Environmental > Aquatic > Freshwater > Lake > Sediment | place: USA: Wyoming | collected...
AAGGGGGATAAATTTCGAAATGCCGAATAGCCCTTGTACGCCGGTAAAATCGGGGGCGCTACCACGGCACATAATTACCAGCGTATCGCTTTTATATTCCTTTTTTGCCTTCTCCAAATATCTGGCCAGAGAATCAACATCATAATAAAGGATATCTATTGCTTTAGCCGGGCAGGTAGAATAGCATATTCCGCATACCTGGCATTTTTCTATATCAAGGATGAATTTACGAGTTTCAGGCTCTTTCTTTATTGCATCAAAAGGGCAAAGAGAGTAACAAACACTACAACGGCTACAGTAGTCTTCCTTTATTTCAACCGCCGCTCTCTCCCTGATAACTTGCTCGCTCAACTTACCTTCACTTCCTTACCTACACCGAGAGGACCAAGCTCCTTAATCTGGTCAATAAACTCGTTTACAGTCGATTGAAACTTCTTTGCCTCAGATGCGGAAATCCATTCCAGCCTCAGTCTTGCAGGCTCTATGCCAAGCTGAGGTAGCATCTTCTGCAGCAATGACACCCTTCGTCTCGCCTTATAATTGCCGCTGTTGTAATGACAATCCCCCGGATGGCATCCGGCTATCATCACACCATCAGCACCACGAGCAAAGGCATGAAAAATAAAGGTTGGCTCTATTCTTCCCGAACACATTGTTCTAATCGTCCGGAAATTGGGCTTGATTTTTAACCTTGACGTACCAGCAAGGTCAGCCCCGGCATAGGAACACCAGTTGCAGCAGAAGACTACCACCTTAGGTTGAAAGTCGGTCATAACTTTTCCTCCTTAATGATTTGCTCCGCTATTAATGGAACCTTTGCCTCTATCTCTTCGGTGCACCCTTCGGCAAAAGTCGAATTATTTTTTACCTCTACGGCGTATATACTGATACACTCAGGCACCTTAAAACCCATTCTTCGTCCGAGCTCAAGCGCAGTATTAAGGTTAACGCCATGTAATGATGCGAAATGCTGGGTCTCACCCAGCTCCTCTAAATCAAGTTTGAAAAGCTCTCCCGGTTTTCCTTCCCCGGTTTTTATCGAGTCGATGATAATGAGCTTATCGCACCCGACGACATATTCAAGGAGGGCGATTCCCGCCTCGCTCGTCTCTATCACTTCTAGTCCGGGGTTTCTCTCCTTAATCTTCTGGGCAATCCTTATGCCAACGCCATCATCGGATAGAATTGGATTCCCCATCCCCAGGACAACCGTACCCCTCTTTTTAATTTGTTCAGCCATTTAAAAAGTCTTACTTAGCCTTCGTCCTCTTTAAAGGACTTCAAAAACACATCAGGGATTTGAGTAATCTGTGCCTCCAACCAGGTCTTAAGGCAACTTATCGAACAAAAGTTATAGCGCTCAATTTTTTCTACGCCTTTCCAGTAAGCAATCGAAACCCAACCACGAAGCATTCCGCAGAGTACTTCCTCAGCACAATACTCGACTGCCGTACCGCAAGAATGACACGCAAAACTTCCTTTTTTATTTCCCATGCTTCATCCTCTATCCGCTTGAGGGAAAGTCCAGACACTGAAGAGCAAGTGCGCCGTTAGACGGCTACCACTTTCTTGATTTCAGGTACCTGCTGTTTCAGTATTCGCTCAATTCCCATCTGCAAGGTCATGGCAGACATGGGGCAACCGCTACAGGCACCCGTGAGCTTCAGCTTAACCACGCCATCTTTGACATCAACCAGCTCAACATCTCCGCCATCTGCCTGCAAAGATGGCTTTACCTTAGCTAAAGCTGCTTCCACTTTTTCTCGCACCGTATATCTCCTTATCTCTTTAGCGTTTTAATCAACTCGCCCTTAGCGTCATACACATTCACCTCAAGAGGCATCCTTCCCGGAAGTGAATGGGTGGCACAGGCATGACATGGGTCATAAGCTCTGAAAGCCATCTCAATCATATTGAGAATGCCATCAGAAACAATCCCCTTATGTATTAGGGACTTGGCTGCCTTCTCAACAGACATCCACATAGGAGCAGCATTATTTCCTGTAGCCACAATCAGGTTTACCTTGGTAAGGATTCCCTTGTCATCGGTTTGATAGTGATGGAAAAGGGTCCCTCTGGGCGCTTCCACAACCCCTACGCCCTCTTTTGGCGTTGCGGTGGGCAGATTAACTATATCCGGAGAAGTAATCTCCGGGTCACGAGCAAGCTCAAGCAAACGCTCTGCAGCATATAACGCCTCGATAAGCCGAGCCCAGTGGAAAGCCAAGGTGTTATGAACCGGTTTACCACCAAGTGTTTTGTACATCCTCTCATAAGCTTCCTGAGCAAGAGGTGTTGCCATTCCATCGGCTACATTAAGTCGAGCCAGCGGCGCTACACGGTATATGCCGCTATCCTTACCGTCAACAAATCCCTTCCAGCCCACATTCTTGAGATAGCAGAATTTAACATAGCTCCAGGGCTCAACATGCTCTCTAACATGATTGAGGTATTCCTGAGGTCTGAACTTGGCAAACTCTTTACCGTCAGGGTCAACCACCCTTATCATGCCATCGTAGAAATTCACCTTGTTATTTTTATCCACAAGACCCATGTAATAAGTCTTGTGCTTGTAGATATCTCCGGTAACAAGGTTAACGTAATCCTTATTCTTCAGCACAACGCTATCAAAAAGGCCGAGGGCAACTTTGCAGAATCCCAAGGCATATTCCCCTGCATCTATGATAATCTTGCGCTCTTCTTCATTAATCCCTTTTGACACGCCTCCGGGCAAGCCACAGGAAGGCTGAATCGGTTTGCCACCGATTATTCTCAGGACATTTCTCAGCCTCTTCCGCATCTCGATGACTTTTCCCCCGGTTTCCAGCCCAACCTTGTTGATAACTCCCAGAACGTTCCTTTCAGCAGCAGGTGCTTGTGGGCCGACAACGAAGTCGGGGCCGCCAAGAAAGATGAAATGCAGTATATGGTCTTCACAATAAAAGGCACTGTACATCAACTCTCTTATTTTCTTGGCTGTTGAGGTCGGCTCAACCTTCCAGAGGTCATCAAGGCATTTGGTTGAAGCCATATGATGGGCAGTAGGACATACGCCACAAATCATTGTGGTTATTCTGGGCATCTCCTCCGCCGCTCTGCCCTCAGCAAACTTCTCAAATCCTCTAAGCTCGGGAACCTGCAAATATGCTTTATCAACGTCACCTTTATCATTGAGGAATATTTCTATTTTCCCATGCCCTTCAAGCCTAGTAATTGGGTCTATAGTTATTTTTTTCATTTCCATCCTCCTCCTAATTTATACCAATCTCTTCCTTCTGAGTAAGGAAGACGGCAAGCTGAATCTATAGAAAGTACCGGCCGGGTCAGCAATCTGGTTGATTAGCTTTTTGACGTCATCTTCTGACATCTGGGCTTCGCCCTCGACCCCCATTATTGAAGCTATCATGGAAAGGGCTTTGGCGCCTTGGTCAACAACGCCATCAACAGGTCCGAAGCAACCCCGGCAGGGCTGATTAGCTTTGATACATGTTTCGCCACAGCCAGAACGAGTAGCTGGACCCATGCAGATTAGTCCCTGGTTAAGGAAGCACTTCTCAGGGTCAATCTTGATTTGCCACGGTCTTTTGACTTCCGTTATTGACAGTTTCTCTGGCTTTGTCTCTGCCCTGGAGCAGGTGTCGCACAACGCTTTATTAGGCGCAAGCACCGAACCTTTAGGGGGCAGCTCTCCCTTGAGAATCGCCAGTACTGCATTCATTATCAAATCCGGCGGCGGTGCACATCCGGGGAGGTAATAATCTACCGGGATTGTCTGGTCCAAAGTCTTCACGGTGTTATAGAACTCCGGTAGCTCGAGCTCGCCAATCCCGATTGAAGTCTTTTCCTGTGGAACGGTTCCCTGTGGATTATCAACAGATGGAGTTTCTTTGTAAACTCTCTTGAAAATCTCATCCTTTGAGTAGAAGTTCGCCAGCCCCGGTATCCCACCCAAGTGGGAACATGCGCCGAAGGCAACTACCAGACCAGATTTTTTCCTTAAGAGCTTTACCATCTCCTCCTGTTCTTTCAGTCTTATCGCGCCGTTTATGAAGCTAACCGCTATCTCGCCATCTTTCATGGCTTCTACATCTTTCCTCTTAAAGTCCAGCGCTACAGGCCACAGGACAATATCAACCGCATCCACTACTTTCAGTATGTCTTCATTCAAATCAACCACTGCTTCCTCGCAGCCACCGCAGGAAGCACACCAGTAAAAAGCGACCTTTGGTTTAGCCATTGTTTAACCCCCTTTTTCTTATGTATAAATTGGCTTTAACTTTCTCATTACTCGGAAGGGCTCGGTGTAAGATAGCACCCTGCCGAAAATTCCCCAAAATAAATCCTGCTTGACTACCAAAGCAGGATTTAAAAAGATATAGGGATTTGTCTCACTATTTACTGCCCTTTTACAGCGTAACCCCACGATTATAGACTCTTCTTTTCTCACTGAAATAAAATGCGCCTGACTGTAACCATCAATACAGGCTTATTTCCAGCTAAATGTTATCATATCAGATTTGAACTTGTCAAACTAAGATAATATGAACAGAGCTAGCTTGGTTTCAGCTTCGGACGACGCAGTGCCAGAATCGCTGGTATAGCCACAGCATATAATGCAACAAAGATAATAAAAGCCGTATTATAGGAATTCGTAGCGTCATATATTTGTCCCGCCAGCAGAGGGCCAGTAGCCATACCAACGTTCTGAAACATGCTTGCCATACCGAATATGGCACCATAGGAAGCCATGCCAAAAGTAGTGCTGGCAAGCATCGACATGGTCGGAAGCCAAGCACCTGAACCCAGACCTGCCAGAACAGAATAAAGCCATATCATTGCCACCGGCGATTTCGGCCCAACATTCATCAGGACTACAATACAGCCCAGCCGGATAACAAGACCTAAAGTCCAGGCATATTTTGGTGGCATTCTATCGCAAAGCCAGCCGAAGACAAATTTGCCAATAGCACTGGCAAGACCATTAACACCAAGCGCAGCAGCCGCCAGAGTTACAGAGAAACCGACATCCTCAAAATAGGGCACCTGATTCTGCACAGCACCGACATGGCTGAAACTGCTGGCTAAGAAAGATATATTAATCAGCCAGAAAGCTGGTGTGGTTAATGCCATTCTCAGGGTCAATCCTACCGAGGGTTTAGGAGATGAGATATTATTCGCTACAATCACGTCCGGAGCCTCTGCCCCATCGGGATGAAGTCCTATGCCTTCAGGCTTTGTCTTAACTATCGCTAACGTCAAAGGAATGATAAGTACCGCAGTAATGATCGCCAGGGCTAAATAGGATACCCTCCAGCCATATTCTGGAATAAGGTGGCTTCCGAACAGTGGTGCCAGAGCAAACCCACCTACACCCAACCCCGATGAGGCTATGCCAATAACCAGTCCTCTCTTTTTTTTAAACCAGTTTGAAACTATAGACGTCGCCGGAATTTGACCTGCAGCCGCCATTCCCACACCGATGACAGCATACCCTACATAAAAATGCCAGAGCTCGTCCATGAAGCTCAACAGAATAAAACCAGCGCCGATCGTTAGGGCGCCAACAGTGATAACCTTTTTTGCTCCGTAGCGGTCAACCACTCTGCCTGTAAAGGGCGAAGCAATGCCTTGAATCAGGAAAAGAATGGCAAAGGCTCCCATTATCTCACCACGGCTCCAGCCTAAGGCTGTCTGAAGAGGTCTTACAAATAAACTGAAGGCGAAATATCCTGCTCCACCAGCAATAAAAAAAAGGAGAAAGGCGACTAAAACTATCCAGTAGCCGTAAAAGACTTTGGGCTTCTTCGAATGACTGGTATTATCCACGTCGTCAATCTTTCTCGTTACATGCAAACTGCACTATTATACCCTATTCATATATTTGTGTGGATGATTCTGGGCTCTCGAGATTAGTGCTTGCTCTGCCTCAGGATATCCCAGTAGGCACCCCGAGCCCCGTCTTTTATCAGCCGGCAAAGGGCTTCATCGCCGGCATAATTATAGCTTCCTGCCTCAGATGGCGACATGAGAAACAGAAAGCGTTTGTCGCCAGCCACAAGCTCATTTATCAGCGCTGGCGCATCGCTGCCAAGACCAGGAGATAGATAAAAAAGAGGCTCGTGGAAGGCACGTCCCTTACCGGGGTCAAGCCCCTCTGTAATCAAACCGCTGGTAACGGCTTTGCCAAGGGTAGTGTCAGGGTACACTCTGACACCCAGGGCTATTCCCACAAGTGGAAGAGCAAGTTCTCTCACTTTATCAATAGTTGTTTTTACCGTCTCTTCTGTCTCACCGGGGCCTCCTATAAGAAGGTCGAATATATAGTTTATTTCCGCCTCTTTGAGAAGACGCACCAGTTTATGAATGTCACTTGTGGAATGGCTACGACCGAGCCGAGATAGTTGCCCATCGCAAAGGGAATCGACACCGAAGTTTATGCCAGCACAGCCAGCGCGCTTCATGAGAGTGGCAAGCTCACGGTCAAAAGGAACAGGCGAACAATAGGTATACCACCGTATTTTGTCTCCCAGACCCGCCTCAATTATGGTATGGCATACTTCCTTGGCGTGCGTTATTGGCAGGTTAAATTCGCTATCACACATGTGAAACCACGATACCCCCTGTTCCAGGAGGTCACGTAATTCCTGCACCACAATGCGAGGTGGGCGCAGGCGGACCTTGCTGCCTTTCGCCACCGGGTCAGCACAGAATATGCACTTCTGTGAGCAGCCACGCTTTGTCTCGAGTCCCACCATCGCCCCCCGAGTTTCATACTTCTTATTATCGAAGAGCCGACGGCGCGGCACAGGTAAATGCTCAAGGTCAACATTGATTCTGCGATTACGCGCAATTTTTCCTTCACGCCAATGGATTATGTTCGGCAGTTGAGTAATATCTCCGTCTTTCTGAAGGCACTTGACTAAAGATGCCACCGCCTCTTCGCTATCGCCGATGATTCCGGCATGAGTTCGTGTGAGCCTGAGAATAGCTTCAGGCATTATGGAAAAACCACCGCCGCCAAGGAGAATAAAGGCTTGGCTTATACGCCTGACCTCGGTTACAACTTCCTTAATCCAAGGGAGAAAAGACTTTCTGGTGGCAAAGCAGCAATCATCGGTGTTGCGAACCGCCAGACCCACTGCCAGTGGCTCATAAACATTTAACTCATTGGCTAAGGCTGCTCTCCAGTCGGCTTCAAAGGCGAGGTCTAAGACCCGCACCGGAACCCCGGCTTCAACGAGAGCCTCGCCGGTATATTCCAGACCTACCGGACTGACCGGCGGCTGAGATACGTTGGTATTGATGAGAAGAACAGGCTTTGTCATCTAGCTTTCTTTACAGATGACTCGTCAAGGGCACGCCTTAGCCCCTTTACGAAATTGCCGACCGACGAAATGAAATTATTTTTATCTTCCATAAGCTGGATTATCCGGCTGCCCACAATCACTCCGTCAGCTATACAGGCGACCTGCCCCGCCTGCTCCGGAGTAGATATACCAAAGCCCACGCAGAGCGGCTGATAAGCTAGATGCCTTACCCTTGACACAAATGCCTCTAAATCTGGAGGCAGTATATTCCTTGCACCGGTAACACCGGTCACTGAAACCAGATATATAAATCCGCGAGACCTCTCCGCTACCAGCTTAATGCGTTCTTCGGTGCTGGTCGGGGCTAAGAGATAAATGAAGTCGAGGTCACAACTTTTCGTAGCGGCATCCAGTTCCGAGCCTTCCTCCGGCGTCAGGTCAGGTATGATTAGACCGTCAACGCCGGACTTTGCGCATGCGCTGCAGAATTTTTTCAGACCATAGCTGAATACCGGATTGTAATAGGTCATAAATACCAGAGGTATTTCAACCTTCTGGCGCAACTGCGCGGCTACCTCAAGGCAAAGCTGGGGGGTAACTCCGTTCTCAAGAGCGCGAAAACTCGCCTTCTGTATGGTGGCACCATCAGCCAGAGGGTCAGAAAAGGGAATACCAAGCTCAACTATATCGCAGCCGCTCTGGGCAAGAACAGGCACCACTTTCAAAGTAGCGTCCAGATTAGGATAGCCCACGGTAACATAGGCAATAAGAGCTTTATGACCCGGATTGAAGACAAAACCGATGCGGCTCAAGGCTTCATCCCCAGCGCTTCAATTACTATATCCATATCTTTGTCGCCGCGCCCAGACAAATTAATCACAATGATTTGTTTTTTATCCAGAGAACCAGCTACTTTTGACGCATAGTATATGGCATGAGACGGCTCAAGGGCTGGGGCTATACCCTCGGTGCTGCAGAGCAATTGAAAACCGTCAAGCGCTTCCTTATCCGTTGCAGTAACATAGGTGACGCGCCCGATGTCCTTGAGATAGCTGTGCTCAGGCCCAACACCTGGGTAATCCAGCCCCGCTGAGATGCTGTGAGTTTCCATAATTTGACCGTGTCTACTCTGAAGAACATAAGATTTTGCCCCGTGTAGCACCCCGACTTTCCCCGCAGCCAGCGTAGCGGCATGCTCCCCGGTCTCAAGACCCCTCCCCCCAGCTTCCACCCCCACAAGCTTTACATTTTTATCATCCAGAAAGGAGTGGAAAATGCCGATAGCATTACTCCCCCCACCCACGCAGGCGATTATATAATCGGGCAGGCGACCCGCCTTATCCAGAATCTGTTGTCTGGTTTCCTTGCCGATTATCGACTGGAAATCACGCACCATCGCAGGATAGGGATGCGGACCCACCACCGAGCCCAGAAGGTAATAAGTATCTCTGGTATTGGTTACCCAGTCTCTTATCGCCTCGTTGATAGCATCCTTTAGAGTCCGGCTACCAGCCGAAACGGGTCTTACCTCAGCGCCCATTAGCTTCATCCGGAAAACATTTAATTCCTGCCGGTGTATATCTTCTTCGCCCATGTAGATAATGCACTTGAGTCCCAGCTTGGCGCACACGGCAGCAGTCGCCACGCCGTGCTGCCCGGCTCCAGTCTCAGCGATGATTCGCTGTTTACCCATCCTCTTGGCTAATAGTCCCTGCCCCAGAGCATTGTTAATCTTATGAGCACCGGTATGTGCCAGGTCTTCCCGCTTCAAAAAAATCCGCGCACCACCGCAGTGCTCAGTCAGCCTTTCGGCAAAGTATAAGGGCGTCGGCCTTCCCGAATAGTCGCGTGACGTAGACTCGAACTCAGCCCAGAAGGCAGCGTCAGACTTCGCCTCTTTATAGGCTGCCGTCAGCTCATCCAGAACCGACATCAGTGTCTCCGGGACAAACCGCCCACCATAATCGCCAAAGTAGCCTTTATCATCTGGTAGCGACATCTATATTCTCCTCGGCTTTTCTCACTGCTTTAACGAAAGCTATGATTTTAGCTGTATTTTTCCGGCCATCTCTCTCCACGCCTGAAGAAGAATCAACCCCCCAGGGACTAACTTCTCTGACCAGCTTACCAACATTTGCCGGAGTGAGCCCGCCGGAGATAATCACAGGAAATCTTGCGGATACCTCTTCGGCCAATCGCCAGTCAAAGGTTTTTCCTGTCCCGCCATAAGCACTTCCCACTTTTGAATCCAGAAGACAGATAAGCTCCTGCTTAAGATTTAATTTATACCCTGCCTCTATCTCAGTCATAATTTCCTCAGCCGTCCTATCGGCTGCAATATGGATAGCCTTAATGATTGGGCGCTCAATTTTCCGGCAATATTGCCATGTTTCGTCGCCACTGAGCTGCACCCAGTCCAGATGGCAATAATCGGCAATGCGGTTTACCTCCTGCGCCGGTCTATTCACAAAAACGCCGACGACAGGCAGATGGTAGTTCAGCTTACGGAGTGCTTCTACTAACTGCAACGCCTTTTCCGGAGAGACCTGACGCCGACTCGGAGCGAAAATCACCCCGATGAAATCAGCGCCAGCCTCAGCCGCTGCCAGAGCATGCTCTATCTCAGATATTCCACAAATTTTGATTTTAGTCAAAGTAATTCCTTCATCTTGGCGGCTATATCAGGCGCAGACATAAAAGCCTCACCAATGAGAACGGCATCAACACCCCATTGCTTCATCTTTTCCATATCACTACGCGTCTTTATACCGCTTTCGCTGACCGCTATTCTATCTGGTGGAATAAGCGGTCGCAAACGCTGAGTAGTAGTCAGGTCTGTGATGAAAGTCTTCAAGTCCCGGTTATTGATACCGATAATTCTGGCTCCGCCCTTCAAAGCTGTTTCAAGCTCAGCTTCGTCATGCACCTCTACCAGACACCTCATGCCGAGCCTGTGACTTAGACCTAGCAATTCGGCAAGCTTATGGGGCGTGAGTATAGCCACAATGAGCAGCAGTGCATCTGCTCCATAAGCGCGAGACTCGTAAACCTGGTAGGGGTCATGGATGAAGTCCTTCCGGAGCAAGGGTAGCTTCGTATTTCCCAGCACCTTTCTGACATCTTCCAGATAGTCTAGGTTACCCTGAAAATACTTGGTTTCAGTTAATACCGAAATGGCTGAAGCGCCATTTTCAGCGTAGATTCTGGCTATCTTTGCCGGGTCGAAATCGTGACGAATAACGCTCTTAGATGGCGATGCCTTTTTGACCTCAGCAATGAGTTGGACGCCCTCGCCTCGCAGCGCTGAAGCAAAGTCAAGGGGAGGAGGCTGCGCCAGCGCCATCTTTTTCAAATCTTCCAACGGAGTGATGCGCTTCCTGTCTTCAAGCTCCTGCCGGTTATCGGCTACTATCTGGTCCAGAATCATTCAGCGCCCCCGGACAGGCTTTGAGTAAATTTAATCAACCACTCCAGCTTCGCCAGGGCATGACCTCTATCTATTACTTCTTGAGCCACAGCCACCCCTTCCTTAAGTGTTTTTACCCTGTCTCCAGCCACTAAAACAGCCGCAGTATTCATCAGCACTACATCACGCTGAGGACCAACAACCCCTCCAAAAATGCTGCGTATAATGGCAGCGTTTTCCGCAGCGGTGCCCCCCTTCAAGCTGTCCAAACCAGCCCGAGGCAAGCCGAAACCTTCCGGACTGATAAAATAGCTCTTAATATTGCCATTCTTCAGCTCACAGACACGGGTTTTACCGGTAATGGTTACTTCGTCTAAGCCGTCCTCGCCGTGGACTACCAGCGCATGATTGCAGCCCAGACCCTTAAGCACCCGCGCCAGCTTCTCCAAAAGCGAAACATCCGCCACCCCCAATATTTGAGCTTTTGCACTCGCAGGATTGGTAAGGGGACCGAGAATATTGAATACGGTGCGAATTCCTATCTCACGCCGGGGAGCTACGGCATATTTGAAGGCGGGGTGGAAGAGCGGGGCGAACATGAAGCCCATGCCAACTTCCTGCAGGCATTTTTTCACCTGCTCGGCATCGAGGTCAATTCTGACACCCAGAGCCTCCAGCACATCGGCGCTGCCGCAACGGCTGCTCATAGCACGATTGCCATGTTTAGCTACCTTGAGTCCAGCGCCGGCAGCAACAAAAGCCGCCGCCGTCGAAATATTAAAGGTGGATAAATTATCGCCACCGGTTCCCGCAGTATCCACTACCGGCTCGTCAATAACCACACGAAGGGCTTTAGACCTCATCACCCTGGCTAAGCCAACAATTTCATCAACCGTCTCACCCTTGATTCTGAGCGCAGTGACAAAGGCAGCGATTTGAGCCGGGGTAGCTTCACCGCTCATTATCTCCTCCATAACCGAGGCTGCCTTTTGTTCAGTGAGCGAACGACCTAAAACTAAAGCTTGAATGGCTTCTCTAATCAAGGTTTATTCTCCTTGGTTAAGAAATTTCTCAACAAATCCTTTCCCGCCTGAGTCATGAATGATTCGGGGTGGAATTGAACGCCTTCAACCGGATATTCACGGTGGCGCAGACCCATAATCGTGCCGTCCTCCGTCCATGCCTTTACTTCAAGGCAGTCGGGCAGCCCGTTGCGCTCTACTACCAACGAGTGGTAGCGAATGGCAGAGAAAGGATTTGCCAAGCCGGCAAATATCCCCTTGCCCTCATGATATATCAAAGATGACTTGCCGTGCATTATCTGCTTAGCCCGCACAACCTGACCGCCGTAGCTATAGCCGATGCACTGGTGCCCAAGGCAGACACCGAGGAGCGGCAGCCGGGAACCAAAATGGCGGATAACATCGTTGGAGATACCCGCCTGCAACGGAGTGGATGGTCCAGGAGAGATAACGATGCGCTCAGGCTTCATCCGCTCAATCTCCTCAATAGTGGTCTTATCATTCCGCACCACAACCACTTCTTCGCCCAGCTCACATAGATACTGGAAGAGATTATAGGTGAAGCTATCGTAGTTATCAATCAGTAGCAGCATAGCTCCTCCCGGATACTTGGGCAGAGTCCTCAGCCTGTTTAATCGCCTTAAGCAGCGCCCTCGCCTTGTTCATGCTCTCCTCGTACTCGCGCTCAGGCACGCTATCGTAAACAATCCCTGCCCCCGCCTGCACATAGGCAACGCCTTTATTAACCACCATCGTTCTTATGGCGATAGCCATATCCATATTACCTGAGAAAGAAAAATAGCCGGCAGCCCCGGCATAGGGACCCCGCTTCTCCGGCTCAAGTTCAGCAATTATCTCCATAGCCCGGATTTTGGGCGCTCCAGATACCGTGCCCGCCGGAAAGCAGGCTCGCAGAGCGTCAAAGACAGACATGTCTCGCCGCAGCTTGCCCTGCACGTGGGTAACCAGGTGCATAACATGGGAATAGCGCTCGACATCCATCAGGTCGCTGACTTCGACCGTTCCCGGTTCGCTCACCCGCCCGATGTCGTTCCGTCCCAAATCCACCAGCATGATGTGCTCAGCACGCTCTTTCTCATCGCTACGCAACTCCTGCTCCAGCGCTGCATCCTCAGTCGGCGTCTTTCCTCTCGGTCTTGTCCCTGCCAGAGGTCGGGTCATTACCATGCCGTCCTCCACCCTGACCAGAATCTCCGGTGATGTACCAATAATATGAAAGTCTTTGAAGTCAAGAAAGAACATGTAGGGGGAGGGGTTGATAGTGCGCAGCGCTCTGTAGATTTCAAAGGGGGCAACATCGGTAGGCTGAACCAGTCGCTGGGAAAGCACCACCTGAATAGCCTCGCCGGCAGTGATATACTCCTTTATCTTAGTCACGCTGGTTTCGAACTCATCTTTGGAGAAATTTGAGGAAAGCTTATAATTGCTTGCCGGGTGAGCGGCTACCTTGTTATTCTGGCTCGCTGGGAGAGGCTGATTCAACCTTTCTATCAAGCTATCAATCTTCTCCACTGCCTCTTTATAGGCTTTCTCTATATCTCCGTCCAGATGGACATGGCTCAAGACCTTAATCTTGTGAGTTACATGGTCAAAGACGAGCAGAGTATCAACCAGCATAAATACTGCTTCAGGCAATCTCAAAGGGTCGCCTGCCGGAGAGGGCAGTTCCTCGAAGCGAGTTACCGCCTCATAAGACAGATAGCCCACCGCACCGCCGCAGAACCGCGGAAGCCCGCTGACCGGGACTATTTTATATTTAGCCAGTTCTCTGGCAATACGAGAAAGAGGGTCGGTCTTATCCTTTGCCCTTGTGGTCAGCACCGCATACGGGTCGGTGCCAATGAAGCTATAACGGGCTAGCCGCTGCCCTCCCTCGACGCTTTCCAGAAGGAAGGAATAGCCGCCTCGATTAATCTTCAAAAAGGCAGATACCGGTGTCTCGAGGTCGGCAACAATTTCACGGTAAACAGGCACCAGGTTGCCGTCCTTTGCATGTTTCTTCACTTCATCTAACGTTGGATAATACATATAATCCCCCAATAAAACCAAAAACCCCTCGCCTTAGGGGCGAGGGGTTTACTCTTCGCGGTGCCACCCTATTTAATTGCCGAAATGAGCAATTATCTTTTTCAGGTACAGCCTCAATGTTTTGAGGCGATACCTTGGGCTTAATAACGGTGCCCTTTTCCGTCATAACCTACTCAGGAAATACCTTTTCGTTTTGCAGCTCCCGAGCCCATTCAGCCTCCGCATAAGCACCGGCTCACACCATCCCCGGCTCTCTGAGCTTCGCTCTGAAGCTTACTACTCTCGTTCCCAGCTTTTCCTATTCAATTGCTATTACTATACATAAATCGTAATTCTTTTGTCAAGAGCGCTTTCTGGAAGCAGCTACAGGTTCCTTCTCTTTTCCTTTCTCCACTTGCTGCTCCTTTGCCTCAACTACGCTCTTTAATTGACCAATGTAGCCACATTGCAAACAGTGCTCAAACCAGCCATACTGGTCCTTATCAATATAAACATCGCCTCCGCATTTGGGGCAGCTCTTAAACCTCCACATTATCGTCACCCCCTTTACCCAACTTAATCACGCTATGCCATTCTAAGATATGAGATAAATACTGTAAGTGACTTTTGTCTCACATGATAAACAGATAATTAGAGCGGGATGTTACAGATTGGACAAGAAACCGCTCACCGCTCATAATAAACATAACGAACTTGTAAGCCAAAGGTTTCTAATTATGAGTTTAGCTGATTATGTTGTCGGAATATATCACTTCTTAGGCGACAAGGCGCCGAAGGATATCTCGCTTGTTGCCCCGAAGCCGCGTCCTATAAATCCCTGGCAAAGCAATGGACAAGCCATCGTGGCTAAGGCAAAAGCAAGCGAAGACCTTAGAGCCAGTGTTGATAAGGTACTTGCACTGCTCGGCGGGCTGGGGATGGCAATCAAGAGAGGCGACAAAGTCCTCGTAAAGCCGAATTTCAACAGCCCCGACCCGTATCCCGGCTCCACCGACCTTTCATTTCTGCGTGCCATTATTGAGAGGCTCCTAGAAGCAGGGGCAAAGGTTACAATAGGTGAAAGCGCCGGAGGGGCGTGGAGACCAACCAGAAAAGTGTTTCAGAAGCTGGGTTTATTTGAGTTTGCTCACCAGCTAGGAGTGGAGCTGATTGCCTTTGAAGATAGGGTGGATGACTGGGTTAGAGTCAAAATTAATGGCGACTATCTCAGCGCAGTCACCATGCCCCGCTCCGCTTATGAAGCTGACAAGCTGGTATATCTGCCCTCCATGAAGACCCACGACCTCGCCCGATTTTCTGGCGCATTGAAGCTGGCGGTGGGCTTCATGCACCCTGGTGAGCGGCGTGCTATGCATCTGGGCGATTTGGGAAATAAAGTCGCTGAAATCAATCTTTGCTGGCAGCCAGACCTGATAATTATGGATGGCAGAAAAGCTTTTGTGTCCGGCGGTCCTGCCAAAGGCGAGCTGGTTGAACCCGGACTTATGCTTGCCTCTGGAGCTATTGTCGCCATAGATGCCGAAGCAGTAAAGGTACTTTTATCTTATCGTGGCAGGAACCGTCTTACTGCCGACCCCTGGCAGTTACCTCAGATTGCTACAGCTTTAAGGCATGGTCTTGGCGCCAGAGACTACACTCTGGTTGAATAAGTGCTTAACCATCCCGGAGATTACGCCAAATGACTCCTCATGTCTTCTCTTGAATTGAATTACGCGCTTTTATCTTTCGCCCGATAAAACTCACCAAGAAAAGTAAAAAAAGGCTAACTCCTAAAGCCCCCAAATCCAGATGCTTTATGTTCAGTATTTTGCTGATAAGACCCACTGACCCCCCACCTATTATCGCTGCCAGAGCTCCCTCAGAAGTAACCTTCAACTTCTCCCGGTAAAAGCCAGCAAGTACTGGCAGAATTAAGCCAGCGGTATAAATTGTGTAGGCGAAAAGGAGTGCATTTATCACCCCCTTGAGAACCAGTGCCAAAGCCAGTGCCAGCAATCCGAAACTCACAATCGCCCACCGGGAAAGAGCCAGGACTCTCTCTTGCCCAAGTTGAGGTTTAAACCGCCCCACTATGTTCACCACTAGTATGGTGCTGGCACTTAATAAAGTAGTATCGGCTGAAGACATAACAGCACAAAGCAAAGCAGCCAGCACAAGTCCGCTCGCAACAGGTGGCAAGACTTCCTTCACTATTGCCGGAAAAGCCTGCTCTGGTGAGATGTTGGGTAATAAAGCTGATGCCCCCATGCCAATGAAGGTAATGCCAAGGGCAAAAGGAATAAGAATGAGAGCAGCCCACAAAGCCGATGACCTGGCAGTTTTGCCATCCCTTGCACAAAATAACCGTGAATACATGTCGGGGCCGACTACATAGGTTAAACCGACTAATAGCATAAGCTTCACTAAATCAAGTCCGCTAAACTGGTCGCTAACCGGAAAGGCAAACCTATCCGCCGGAAGGAGGCTTTCTAACCCTCCTATCCCGCCGAGACGCGACATTACCAGCGCCAGTCCAGTAAATATCCCTACGAATATTACCCCTGCCTGCAAGACATCAGTTCGAATAACGGCATGCTGTCCGCCCAGCACGGTATAAGTTATGAAGACTATGGTAGTGATAACCATCCACAACAGAGGACTGCCCATCCCCAGCACACTCAATATCTTCCCGGCAGCTATAATTTGACCCGCTACAACACCTACCCAGGCAACAACGATTAGAATTGACGCGGCTAGAGCGATGCGACCATCATACTGCTTTCCTGCTAGTTGAGGGAGCGTATAAAGTCCGAAGTTTCTCACCTTCTTGGCAAGGAAAAAGCCAAGAAACACCAGACCAATAGTGCCAACCAGTAACCACCACGCCCCGGTCAGCCCCCGGCTGAAGCCAAGTCCCGCCATGCCCACTGTGGCTGAGCCACCGATGATAGTGGCTACCAGTGAACCGGTAATAAATAAAGGGGAGCCTTTCCGTCCAGCCACAAAGAAATCATCGAGCCCCCGTGCCTGCCTCCTGCTCACTATCCCCACCACAGTCACCGCTACTAAATAAACCACTATTATTACTAAATCAATCATGTATGCTCTGCCTTAAACTCTATAAATTCATTCCGCTTTGACTGGCATATGCCATAACCTTGCCCATTCTTCATAAAGTAAAAATGCATAGCAATAATTTGTAGAGAAATCAGAGAAGGAACCTACCGCTTCACCAACTGCAACCAGAATCTTATCTTGATGACTATGTGTGACTAAAGAGATGCTTAAATACCTTTTTAATTTCAGATATCGGTGCTATCTCGCCGCCTTTTCACTACCGATGATGGCAATCTCTATGTTTCTGCCACAATGGGGGCAGGTTAGATTGATAACGATAGGCCGCCTCATCACCCGTTCGGCAACGGCGCTAACCATCGAGTCAATATTATCCAGACGCTGGTCTAACAAGTCCATGCGCTTTTTAAGGTGCTCGACTTCCTGCATCTTTTCCTGGACTGCCGCATCGGGCTTATTTTTCTCCGCCAAGATTACACTCCCCTAAATACAATTATCCAATTATATATGAGAGGCTAAGCGATGTCAAAGAGATTATAAGAGATTATTTAACAACGGTTCAATGTCATTCCCGCGAAAGCGGGAATCTACCCCGTCTTTTCTACGGCTAGACCCCTGCTTTCGCAGGGGTGACAAACTATTTTCGTAGCAATGACATTGCTAAATGACCTAGTTGTAAGGGGGGGGGTGACATTATAAATAGTGTTTTTTTACAGAAACGAATCAGGCGTGATTAGCTTCAATTATTCGTTTTTAGAGTTATGTCAAGTGAAGATTAGGAAATCCTAAATTCTAAACAATGTCAAAATTCAGGGAAAATGCAAAATTATGAAGAAAAGCTAAAAAATTGGAGGGCTACCGATTTGAGGGAGTAAGTTCTGTGTTAAACAAATTGGCTAATTGCATAACTCAAACTATCACATCCACGTGTTTATCCCGATGTTTGTCCAGTGGTGAGTAGGCACAAACTAGAGCTTAGTACACTTGTGTCAAGGAATCCCTTGATATCCGCGCCTTCAGGCGTTGCTTTAACCTTCAAGTCAAGGTAAGTGTAGGCTTCCTTTTTGTCGCTATTGGTACAATTATCCAGGTCGGGCACGATCCGCGCGCAAAGCTCTTTCAAATTGACTTCCATATCAACCAGCTTGGTAA
>Ga0315274_10005835_pt1 | contig 17987 bp, 15 predicted proteins | sample YL17G02_20_MG_FD_203700 | JGI IMG/M metagenome (GOLD analysis project Ga0315274, IMG submission 203700) | Sediment microbial communities from Yellowstone Lake, YNP, Wyoming, USA - YL17G02_20 | ecosystem: Environmental > Aquatic > Freshwater > Lake > Sediment | place: USA: Wyoming | collected...
GGTTAAATTTCATGTTAAAGCGGAATTTTTTGACGGCACGCCCGCCTCAGACGTTGAGCTGGACTATACAGGCTATTGGTTTGAAGAAGTGACGGGTGAACTTAAACTTAATCAAAATGGTGAAGGTGATTTTGTTTATACACCAAAATATTTAGAAGATCCTGATACTGATAAGCTGGACTATCACTACTATTATCCGCGAAATTTTTCAATTGATTTTTCCCCAAAACTCGGTGAGGAAGGCGAAATTTCTGGTTCCGCGTCGGTCTTAGTTTTTGGGCCTCATATAAATATGGATTCATACTCGGAAAACACGGCTGGCGACAATTATAGATTTAAAACAAAAATAAATAATATCGACATTTCAGGCAGCCAAGGTGATGAATATTCTGAAAATTATTATCGGAATGAATATCTCGGAGAACCGGTGGTAAATCAAAGCGTCAGTGCTCAGATAATAAAGACGACATATTACAAAGTTGAAATTGGCCAGCAATACGACCCGATCAACAAAATCGTCCAGAAACTTTATGATTATCGGTCAAATGACGAAACTATCGAGCGATTAGCAGGCGTCACTGATTCGAAAGGCGAATGGATTTTTGAAAGAAACTTACCGCAAGTCGAAAATGTTTCTTATCGTATGATTTTCCGCTCCAGGGATTCCCAGGGTCGGCTCGTCCGCGATGACATTTATCCTTATAAGCGCTATTTCACTTCCGGAATAAGTTCTTCAAACGGCAGCGTTACAGCCGAGTTCGCTTTTTCAATGACAATGAAAGGTAATTCAGGCGGAGAGCAAAATGAATTTTCCGAAGGCGAGAAGGTCAAGATCGCAACAAAAGTTGAAGGGGCGGGTGATACAAAATTATCAAAAGTCCTGCTGTATAGAATAAAAAGCAGCTTAGAAGAAAATTTTGTCCTGTCCGATCCTAATTTTGAAGAACCCTTTAAAGCTGAGTTTTCTCCGGCAGTCACTTATCGGGCGGTTATTTTGGGGCCGACCGGATTTGTCGAAAGCAATCCACAAACCGCTTATCAGAATACAGATGATAAAAAACTGAATATTAATATTACTACCGACAAGGAAAGTTATCGGCCGGGAGACCAGGTCAGGATGGATTTTGACGTGCGTGATAAAAATAATTCGCCAGTTGCTGTCGAACTTAATATTGCCGCTATTGATGAAGCCCTTTTCCATGTTATGCCTGACAACTGGCGTCCTGATCTTTTGGATACTCTTTATTCAACAACTTATGTTCAGCCGATTACCCGCGGTTCGGATTTTCAAGAAGCCGTGCCAAATGAAGGAGCTGAAAGGGGAGGATGTTTTTTGGCCGGAACCAAAATAAAAATGGCTGACGGAACGGAAAAACCGATTGAAGAGATTAAAATCGGAGATAAAGTTCAGACTTTCGCTGATGAAAAAAATAGCGTTTTAGAAAGCGCGATCGTCCAGGGAAAATCGAATCATCTGGTCGGCGAATATTTAATAATCAACAATCAACTGAGGGTCTCTTTGAACCATCGCTTGTTTGTAAATGGTAAATGGCAGTATGCGATTTTCGTAAAAATCGGCGATGAACTGAAATCATCAAACGGCCAGATCGAAAAAGTGGTAACAATCGAAAGGAAAGACGAAAAAGTCAGGGTCTATAATTTTGTTGTCAATAAATACCATACTTATTTTGCACAAAATTATTACGTTCATAACGAGGAAAAAGGCGGTGGCGATGCGCGTTCGGAATTTGTGGACGCGGCCTATTTTGATTCTGTTGTCAGTAGTAATAATGGTAGGGCGAGTGTAACTTTCAAAGCACCGGACAACGTGACTAGCTGGCGGACAACTGTTTTGGGATTTGAACCACAGTCAATTTTAGCCGGGTCAGCTGAGAAATTAGTTAAGGTTTCTTTACCTTTTTTTGTCGATGCGGTCTTAAGCGAAACTTATCTGACTGGTGATCAGCCCTTTGCCAAACTTAGAGCCTTTGGTGGCGATTATCAGCTTGGCGAGGAAACAGCTTTTTCGGTCAAGTCCGCGGCCTTGAGCCTTGATTTTACGGCAAAAACCAAAGACAACTGGGCATATGTTTCGTTGGGGCAATTGAAGGAAGGAAATTATGAAATCATCCTATCGGCAACACAGGGCGGCAAGCAAGACTCGATTAAGAAAAATATTTCGGTTGTAAAATCATTTTTCCGGACTGGCGAGGCATCATATTACACGGTCAATGAGAATTTAACAAATATCGCGGGCAACACCGAAGGCCAGACAAAATTGGTTTTTGCGGATCTTGGCCGCGGGAAATATTACCAGATGCTGTGGTCAGGATTTTATAGCTACGGTATTCGTTCGGATCAGATGATGACGCGCTATTATGCCAGCAAGCTTCTTGCCGATTATTTTGAAGAAGGAAAAACGCAGGAGACGCCGGATTTGAGCGGATATTATTCTAAAAACGGTCTTACCTTGTTCCCCTACAGTGACAACGATCTAACTCTGTCGGCCTTGATGGTTGATCTGGCGCCCGATTTAATCTGGCGCGACAATCTATCAGCCTTCTTCAATGATTCGCTCGATAACAAAAAAACTGATATTCACCGTCTGGCTAAGGCTTTTTACGGCTTGGCCGGCCTAAAAGAGCCTGTTTTGATTAAATTAGATTCCATCTATAACGATAAGAAATTACTTGGCCAGATGAATTTGGAAGATAAAATATATTTTGCTCTGGCATTGGCCAAAATCGGTGACAAGGAAAAAGCGCGCGTGTTTTATGAAACAGAGATTAAGACGCAATTTAAATTTCAGGAACCCGATGCATGGCTCGCAACTGAAAAAGACATGACCAAACAAGTTAAAATGACAGCTTTAGCCGGTATTTTAGTTTCGAACTTGAATATTCAGCCCGATAGCGATATGTTCTGGAGCTATCTCCAAAGACATTATCCAGTTATTGAATTAGATTCGCTTGAAAGGCTGATAATCGCTAAAAATGAGCTGCCGAGATACTCCAACCAAACTGCAAAATTCACTTACGAGCTTAACGGTCAGAAAAAAACCGTTACTCTGGAAAAAGGGCGAGGTGCAAAATTGTCTTTGATGCCTTCGGATCTGGCAAGCATAAAATTCAGCAATATCGAAGGCAAGGTCGGGGTTGCGAGCTATTATGAAAAATATGCTGATGCCGATGCTTTAGCCAAAAATTCTGAGTTAGGTGCAACAAGGATCTATTTAAAGGACGGCCAGCCGGCGATTGATTTTAGCGAAGGCGATGTCGTGCAAGTTAGAATTGATCCAAAAATCGCCCGAACCGCTCTAGATGGAAATTATCAGATAATTGATTTTTTACCTAGCGGATTGCGGCCGATTTCGCACCTGTCGAGAGAGCTTTGGAGAAATTATTCAGATTGCAACGCCAGCTGGTATCCGGAAAAAATCGTTGACAACGCAGTTTATTTCCAAATTTGGAAAGATTTCGACAATTCTTCGAGTTGCGGAGACCGCGCCACTGTCAATTATTATGCCAGAGTGGTGACCAAGGGTTCTTACGAGGCCAATCCAGCTCTTATTCAGTCTTTGCGCGATCTCAATAGCCTTAATGTTTCAAACAAAAATTCGCTGCAGATCAATTAAATGCTCGGAAAAAAACAAATTTTATTGATAGCGGTTTTCTTTGTATTTTTTTTTGGCCTCATTTGGTTTACCAATCAAAAGCCGAGAATTGCATCCTCCATTGTTTTATCTAACGAATCTAGGCGAGCGTCCGATGAGAACGGTTATGAGAATTTTCTAGAAACCGGTTTTTGGGATTCTAATAATATCATAGCCCAATATTTTTCAGAACCACCATCTAGAAATCTTTTTGAAGAAAAAAATATTTACGCTGGAGTGACCTCGCATCATTTTCCATTGGCGATGTCGTTTATTGCCGACTTATACGGCGTTCTTAAAAATAGTCGCGGTCCGCGCCAAACTTTTGTAATCATTGGACCGGATCATTTTGAGCGGTGTGGCTCTCCGGCGACTCTTTCGGACTGGCCGATTTTTGCTCCATCGGGAAAACTCGAACCGGATAAAAGCATCGTTGAGAGTTTAGTTGCTGTCGGTGCAAAAATCAATAATGATTGTTTTAAAAAAGAGCATGCGATTTTAACGCAAGCTATTTTCTTGGCCTATTTGTTTCCGGAAGCAAAAATTGCTCCACTTTTGTTTTCTTCTCGAACCCCCGATGATTTAATCAGAAAAATTGCCGAAAGTTTGGCCCAAAACAATGCTAATATTTTTTTACTTGGTAGCATCGATTTCTCCCATTACCAAAGCTATAAAGAGGCTCGGAGTTTTGACGAAGAATCAAGAGAAATGATCATGAATATGGATTTGAGCGCGGTGACATTGGATCATTTGGATTCACCGGCTTCAATTAAATTGATCAATTACTATGCTATGAAAAAAGGGCTAAAACCCGAAATTATCGGCAACGCCAATTCCTATGATTTTACCGAATGTCCGAACAACACAACCAGTTATTTTGATTTAATTTATTATTCTAATTGATTTTTTAAATAAAAAAGACCTATTGTCGCTGGATTATAGTTCTAACATCCTCTATGAACCAGTGCTATCCTTCGCCAAGGCTCTCCATCGCTACTACGTAGCTATGGAATAGCGAAGTATAGCTACGGAATAGCTGGCGATTATGTTATGAATTCAATAATAAAAAAGCCCAGCGCTTGGCTTCCAATAGCAATGTCGCTTACCGCCCTGGCAATAGTGCTTGGTTTTGTTGCGATATTTGGCATTGTTCATGAAGCGGACGAGGGGACGGCCGCGCATCTCTTCCAGCTGCTCATGGGTGGGCAGGTGCCGATCATAGCTTTTTTTGCCATCAAGTGGTTACCGCAGACGCCAAAGCCGGCGCTGCAGGTTTTAGCGCTCCAAGTTGTTGCCGCGCTTGCGGCTTGCGCTCCTGTCTTCTTTCTCGGCGGATAGGTTCAAACGACTCGAGTGCTTACCCTTTTTCTAGGCCGTTATTGTTTTTGATTTTGGCGTGAAATATAATTTTCAATTTTTTAGATCATAGGCGCTAGGAGAATTAAAAACCTAGCGTTTTTTATTGAATTTGAGAGACTTTTGAGATAAGCTGTAGTAAGTAATAAAAATCACTGTGTGCAATTTTATGAGGCAATGCATTTATTGTAATAAGACAGAAACCGAAACAAGCTTCAAAGCCCGCGAACATGTCATTCCCAAACTCTTGGGAACCTTTCAGAACAATCCAACTTTGATTGGCTGGGTCTGCGACAATTGCAATTCAATAATCTTTAACCCGCTAGAAACTAAGTTTAAAGAAGATACTGAGGAGGGCATTTACTATCAAATGTTCAATTTTGAGAACAGTTGTCAGATAAGGATAAGCGGCAAGAAAATTAAAACAACTTTTTCATCTGGTCTCGGTGATGATTTTTTCAACGAGTGGTTTCCCTTTTTAAGGTGGCAGGACAGCGACTGGAAGGTCTTTCTATTGCCGCAAATTAAAATTAAACGCTACGGTGATACCGGTTATTTGGTCTTGCTGGTTGACGGACTTAAAAATTTAGACCGCAATGGTAGTGAATTTTTAAACATAAAAAAACTCCTCCAAGGAGTTGAAAGTAAAAATGTACGTATTTTTACAGGTATTAAAGGACCGGATGACGATAGTATGTTACAAGAAGCTATTACTTTAGTCAGAGAACTTGGAATTGATTATAAATCCGGCACTAACAAAATTAGCCCAGCCCTTGGAAAGGATACCGAAAAACAATTTGAGATTAATATGCATTGTACCGTTGGTAACGACATTGGACGAGTAATTGCTAAGATAGCATTTAATTACTTCGCTTATTGCGCAATCCAAAGTCGGCAAGAAAAAATACTGTATCATCCTAATTTCAGTAAGATAAAGTCTTATGTTCTTGGTGATCTCGATTTACCTGTTAAGGAAATTATTACTGACTTATCTAGCGAGCCGTTACTTTATCATGAGCGCGATAGCGACAAAAGGCTTCTTGGTCATATAGTCACATTTAGTCAAGACTCCGTCAGCGTTATTGTCCGGGTCAGCCTTTTGAATCTTAGAACTTATACAGTGGTAATCGGCCCAGCTATGCAGGAATTGCAGCGATCTGATTTTGGCTGTGGTCATATTTTTGATCCGATCAATCATGAAATCCTTCAACTAACTCAAAATCCCAGCAAGCAGGGCTCTGGTCTTCAGGCTGGCTTTGGTTTATTTAATAGGATTTAACTAGTATTATGAATAAATATTTTAATCTTACAATAAGTTCTGAAATTTTTGAGCTTGCTAAAAGAGTCTTGTCCGAAGAAGATATTGTTGCCGCCAATAAATTATCGGAATATTTTGTTCAGAATGAGCATATGCGATTGCATGCCATTGAAGAGCTCAGAGAATATATTGGTGTGCGTCCCAAAAGACCCGTGTATTATTTAAATTTTGAGATCTGTCGTCTTCCCGAAGAGACAAGAGACGTCGTCCGTTATGCGGGAGATTTTATCGATCAACTCATAAAACATTGTGCGCACGAAAGAGGAAAATATATCTTTCGCTTTAATGCATACAGAAGTTCTCTTGGATTAAACCTTAAAAAACTAAAGGGCATTTTACCGGATTCGCTTATAGGTATCCTTAAAGAATTTAATGATCTAATTTATGTAAAAGCAAAGCACAGTTGGGAAGTAGGTGATAGGCCGCATCTTTTCAGTTGCAAAGAAGCCGTTTTTGCTTGTTTTGTGATAAAAAAGATTGCTATACAGGTAGAGCCTTTTTCAATAGAAGGCAGATGGTATTTAGAAAATAAGATGTACAATTATCACGCCGAGAAATAAATCTTATAGGATTTTGATTAATTGATTCGTTGTGCAAAGACATCATACTGTTCAAAAAGCATATCTAAAGCAGTGGTTTAAGTCTCCGACCGAGAATTATTTTTGCATATATATAATTCCAAAAAACACTTACATTGAAAAAGGCAGCCCCGGCTGGTCAGGATTTTTTAGAAAAGATTTTAACATTTTTAAAAATAATGATCCCACCGTGGACTACTATTTACCAGAAAAGGTTACTGAACGTGTTGACGATTTAGGTATAAACGCCATAAGAAAAATTGATGTTATTCAAAAGGGTCAGCTTTCGGGAGAGGACAGAAGTACTATCTCTTTTTATCTATCGCTTCAATATATTAGAACTCCGAGACATCGGGAGGAATTAGATGATTTCCTTGAGAAGCAAATTAAATATTTAATGAGAAAAGATCTTTCGTCACCCGAGAAGGTCGGTCTTACAAAAGAAGAAATTTTGAGGCATAAGCCGACAAACAAAAAAGAAGAGTTGGCGCTTGAACACATACGAGGAATGTCTGATGACGAGATAAGAAAACAGGTGTTTGAACATATCCACGGAGAGGACTTTCATCTGGGGCTTAATAAAACAGGGCATTCAAAGAGTATTTTGAAAGATGTTGAGCGATTAGCGAAAGAAGTATTTGAAATTCAATGGCTATTTTTTATTGCAGCGGAAGGAACATCATTTATAACATCGGACAATCCTTGTTTTACTATTTCAAAAGGCAAAATTATGAATGGGTTGCTTTCTAAATCGTCGATGACTATTTTTCCATTGCGACCAGATTTGTGCATGTGTATAAGACCGGCGACGCGTTCCCAAACAGAAAAATATTTGAGATTGGGCAAGCGAGAGGTGAGGAGTATTAATCGAATGGTAATTTCCAATAGCTATCAGGCAGTTGTTGCCAGGGATAAAAAACATCTTGAAAGCATAGTAAGGGATTATGACTATAAAAATCATAAGAAAACGCGCAGCACAGTTATTTATGAAATAGGAGACTACACAATGTTTAACATTGAATAGTGCGAGACAGGGACCACTACCTTTTTAGAATGTCTCATCTGTCTCATTTTCCTCATATTTGACCCCATGCGAGTGCCTTGGTAAAATTATAAAAAGCCACTTCATATATAAACTTTAATTTCAAACCCATGCCCGAAGAAAAAAAGTGCGAGTGCGGGATGCCGCTGAACGATTATTTTTTGTTAATGGTTCGTGGGAATATGACTTTTGATATATAATGAAAAGATGAATATATTCAATAACCGCGACGAATTTATAAAGGCGAGATTAGAAGAAAAACAGAAAATTTTTGATAAGATTTTAAAAAATTTTTCCGAGATTGCCCTAGAAGCACATGTTTTTGGTTCATCTGCGAATGGTCTGGGGGACGAATTCAGTGATATCGACTTTTGGGCAACTTTTTTTGACGAAGAAGTTGAGGAAGTTATTAATAAAAGATTTAATATATTCGAAAGCATCGGTGAGATTTTGATATTTCATGAAGCTCAGCAAAATTATCCGCTTGGGGGAATATATACACTTTTACTATATAAAACTGATTCAGGGCCAATTCATATTGATTTTTATTTATCTCCTGTGGCAAGCGCACGATTATGGGGTGATACGCGGATACTTTTTAATAAAAGGAATTTAGAAATTCCTAAGGGCGAAATGATATATGACCCAAAGAGAGAAAAACGTGATGCGCAAGACCGAGTTAAATTTGTAATTTGCATGACGTTTAGCGGGATAAAGAAAATTACGAGAAAAGATTATCAATTTTTGGATTTTTTGGTTGAAATTTACAATGATTTGCGTCAAAAATCATTCCCGGAAATGGCTATGGTTGCAAACCAGAATTCGTTTGAAACCGTAAAAAAAATCCTGCACAATTTGGCGAATATAGCGAATGAGCAAAATAAAAACGCAATTTATCAAATAGAAAGTTTTCTTAAACAAGTTAGAGAATTATATTCGTAAATCTTAGTCTCAACCTTATGCTCGAAGAAAAAAAGTGCGAGTGCGGGATGCCACTGAACGGCGAGAGCGCATGCTCCTGTGAGCCGAGCGTTTGCATGTCTTGCTGCAAATGCCCAGCGGATTGTAAATGCGGCTGTAAAACCAAATCCGCCAAAGAATAAATTGAGGTATTGAACAATTCTATAGAATTGTCCTATAATAAAACTGGGCTAATTTTTAAATTTTAAATAACTTAAAACAAAGATGAAAAGATGGGTTGTAATATTTAGGGTTTTGGCAAATATCAATCGCTTAAAGATCATTGAAATGCTTTCGGACGGCAGAAAAATGAACGTGAGCGAAATTTCCCAGGTTCTAAAAATTTCATTTAAAGCGACCTCAAATCATCTGGCTATTCTGAAGAATCTGGAGGTTTTGGAGTCGCAGGGCACGGCCGGTCATGTGTTTTATTCTTTAAACGCGCAGCTTCCTGCGGATTTCCATAAAGCCAGCGACCTTTTCTTAAAATAATTGCTGTAGATTTTTCTATTGAACAATTCTATAGAATTGTCTCATGAAAGGTAAAGAAGGGATTTGCTAAAAACCCCTGGATGTCGTGCCGTCGACAAAACAGTATAGTTTATGCTATGCTGTTTTATTCTTTCCAAACTGAATAAAATCAAAGATAAGGAGGGAAATATGTTTATTTGTAGGGACGATCACAACAGAATCGAGGAAAGAGAAAAGAAAGAAAGAAAACGCAAAGCTCACTCTTTTGATAGCCACCTTCTCAAATCCGGAGATGTTGTGCTGGCTGGCATATCACGCGGCCCCTGCGAGATTTGCGGTAAAATTGCAGACTGTGTCGATTGTCATACATAGAAAGGCGTCAAAAGAAAATTTTATTATAATTGGCAGAAATTGTCCAAAACTGTATCCTGACCGCCAGGCAGCAAAAAAACTGTTTGGCGGTCTTTTTTTATCTACGAATCTGGTGTATGAATATAATTTTGTGTTAAAATAAAGTTGGTAAATACTATGGAGAAAAAAGTTATTTATTTATGTATGTTTATCGGTGCGGTGATTGGCGGCTATGTGCCGGCGCTCTGGGGCGCGGGATTGTTATCGATGAGCTCAATTATCGGTAATTTTTTGGGTGGAGCGCTCGGCCTTTATCTTGGCTATCGGTTCACTAGATAATTAAGTGTCAATTTCAATAAGACTTTATTATTGGGGCATTGTGCGGTCGTTATTAAAATCGCCAGAATGGCGGTTTTTTGTTAAAATAGAGAAAGAATGGTTGTGTTATTATAAAAAGCATTTCTCTATTTTTTTAAAGCACGAAAGTATTAATTAAATATGATTCACAAACCTAAATTCGACAAACGAATACTGCGAGAGATCGGCATAATCATCTACCACGCTATTGTCTCGCTTACCAATATAATCATTTTGGCGGTAACTATATTGCTTTTCTTTTTTAATGAAATTCAGGCGGGGTTGTTTCTCGTGTCCACCCTTTTTTTTGTAATAGTTCTCAGGCTGGTTCAGGAAATTCGCGCTCGTCTCGCCCTTGAAAAATTGCGCTTATTAACAGCACCGCGAGTGATCCGCCTCGCTGATACAGGTATTGAAGAGTCCGTCTTTACCGAAGAATTAAGAAAAGGCGACAAAATTAAGCTGAAACACGGCGACCAAGTTCCCTGCGACAGCGTGCTGGTAGCAGCGGAATGTCTGGAAGTAAATGAAGCGCTGCTGAGCGGCGAGTCCAACTCTTTGCCTAAATTAGAGGGAGAGGAAGTCCTGGCCGGTAGTATTGTGACGGCGGGTTTTGGTGTGGCCCGCGTGGAATCCCTTTTTGCCGAGAGCCGTATTTCCAAAATGACAGAAGGCATTAAGAAATACTCGGTGCGTGAAAGTCCCATTCAGCACGCCGTTGACGTTGTCATCAAATATACCGGCTATCTGCTTATCGCTGTGATTTTATTCGTTATCATTCGGGGTGTCGCCGTGCACGAACTTATCGTCAGGGTTGTCAAAGACGTTGCGGCGCTGACCAGCATGCTTGTGCCGCAGGGGCTGGTTATTGCCATCACCGTTTTATTTGCCTACGGCGCGGTTCGGCTTTTTCAAAGGCACGTGCTTTTACAAGAAGTTAATGCGTCAGAAAAACTCGGGCGCATTAAAAATCTTTGCATCGACAAAACGGGCACGTTGACCCAAAACTCTCTGGTCGTGGAAAACATGAATCTCGCGCCCGGGGTTTCAAAAAAAGAAGCCGAGGGTCTGGCGGCGGCGTATGTTCGGGGCACGGGCGATTCCTCAAGCGTCAATCTCGCCATCAATAAGTTTCTTGAGGGTAAGTATACGGGAAAAATTATTAAGGCGCTCCCGTTTACTTCGCAGCGCCGTTACGGGAGCGTTCAGATAAAGAGAGAAGATGAAAACATTGTCGTTCTAGCTGGCTCACCGGATCTTCTTTTATCCCATATTTGCGACGACGGAGAAAAAAATTGGCTGGCTCAGCTCATAAAGACGTATTCGCGCGAGGGCAAGCATCTGGTCTGTGTCGCGCGCTCGCGGGGGGATTCGCTGCCAGTCGACATTTCAGGAACAGAGCTTTCGGCCGTCGCGCTTTTTGTTTTTCGGGATAAGCTTCGCGAAGGCATTCGCGACGCGGTTGATTTTTTTCAAAGCAGAGGCGTTTTGATCCGTGTCATTTCCGGCGATAATCTGGAAACCGTGCGCGCGGTGGCTGCCTCGGCCGGCATTAACGGCATTGACCGGGCCATCAGCGGTCGAGATATGGAAGCCTGGGATGATTGCGACTTTAATGAAAAAACGAAACTTTATCGCATTTTTGCTAGAATAAAACCGGAGCAAAAAGAAAAGATAGTTGAGGCGCTCAAACATGACGGTTTTACCGCGATGGTGGGGGACGGAGCCAACGACGCGCTCGCCGTTAAAAAAGCAGATTTGGGCATCGCGATGTTTGACGGCGCTCAGGCAACACGGCAGCTGGCGTCGATAGTTTTAATGAACAACAGTTTCTCGGCTTTGCCGGAAGGGGCACGATACGCGGATAATATTATAGTAAATATTGAAATTATCGCGAGTCTATTTTTTAACCTGGTCATGACCGGATTTTTATTTTTCATAATTTTAAGCGCCTTCGGTTACACTTATCCTCTGACACCCCAAAATATAACCATCATTAATTTTTTTACCATCGGATTCTCCAGTATCCCGATCTTTTATTGGGCGTTGCGTCCGGCCCAAAAAACACGCCCAGTAAAAGACGAGCCGTTTTTGCGCAAAGTTTTGCCTTTTTCTGCTGTCTGCGCTTTTATTTCAGCTTGCGGTGTCGCGGCCGTGTTTATCATGGGGCCCGATTATTTGAAAACCGCCGAGTCCAATACGCCCGTCGTGCTTGCGTTCATCACGCTCTATTTCATCTTTTTTATATTTACGCCGCGCGTCTACAGCGGCGTCACGAACTGGGAACAGAAAATCACATTTTTTTGCCTGGGCGTGCTTGAGTCTTTATTTTTATATTTTGGTTTCAAAATACCGGCGCTGGTCAGTTTTTTCACCATGTTGCAACCGACATTCACAAATATAATTGAAATATTAGCGGTGGCGGTAATTTGCGGCTTGGCGCAATTTTTGCTCGCCAAAAAGTATTTTTGGGCCAAAAACCATTATATCGCATAATAAAATTATTTTAATTGGAAGTCCTTAAAAGTTTGTTCCGAATAGGTTCTAAACCGAAGTGTTGTGCTGGGCTTGAAAGGTTAGCTGGAATATGCTATCTTTTTTAATTGCTGGTATAATCTTTCAAAATGAAGGCGGAGCGATTAGATTTAAAAAAGATCTGTTAATAAAATTTTATTTTGGAATATTTTTATGAAAAATTTATTCAAAAAAAAATTATCAAAAAAATTAATGGTTTTGGATTTGGGAGTGATTACGTTAATAATTTTTTTATTGTCTTTTTTAGTCCAAACCACCTCTGGTGAAACTTTCACAACAGTAGAAACAATTGTCGGAGAGACTACCACTAGCCAAACCTTCACAACCGGAGAAACAACCGCAGGCCAAACTACTATCTCTGGCCAAACCTTCACTATGGGTCAAGCAATCACAGGAGAGACCACTGTTCAAACTACGCCAGTACAAACAATTTCACTCCAGATGGCCTCTGCTCAAACAGTTACAGGCCAGTCTATTTCTGCTCAAACAGTTACAGGGCAAACAATACCAGTCCAGACTACCACCGTTCAGGCTGTTCCAGTACAAACAATTCCGGCCCAGACTACCACTGTTCAAACTGTTCCAGTACAAACAATTTCATTCCAGACTACTTCTGTCCAAACGCCAACGGTACAAACCGTTCCAGTGCAGACGGTCTCTTTTGGAGTGCCTACTTTCGGCGACTAGTCTTTTTTGCAGCGAGCAGTGAAGAATCAACAGGCTGTGTAGAAATGCACGGCCTTTAAGATAAACATTTTTCCTTAAATCTGGTATCGAGATATAATTCTGTGTTAACATAAAACAGGTTTGAACGTCGTTCACTACGCCCTGCCAGCGCCCCAAATTGATATACCGGAGCAGGTGGCAGAAAAAATCGCCCAGCTAATAAGAACCGAAGAAGCAGAGACGGGAATGTAAATAAACCTAATCCGTCACGCGGCGAAAGATAGCAGCCCATTTGGTATTTAATTACAGAGGCCAAGGCCTCTTTTTGCTTTATTTAGGGTTTTTTGTTGAGTTTTAGCTTAATTTAAGTTACTTATCCGACTTTTTCAACAATTTGCCCTTGACAAGCTATTTTGATGCAATCTATAATTAAATAAAGCTTAATATAAAGAGTTTTTTCCGAGTGAGAGGACTCAAGTCTGATCACAAAGATAAAATCATGGAAAATTTAAATATTTTCCGGTTAGTTGAATTATCCCGCTTCTTTTTCGCTACGGCGATAAATAAGAGCGGGTTTTTATTTTTTTAAAATTTAAACTATAACAAAAATCAAGCCTGATTGAATATATAAAAAAACAAAGGTCGAAATTGGGCTAATAAAATTTATAGAAATAAAATATTATGAAAAAATTGTTTTCTTCAATCACACTGGTTGCTTTAGTGGGTATGATTGTCGCAATAGGCGCAGGCGCAAATGATACCGGAAATGTTACAGCAACTGTAACGGCAGATGTCATTGCCGTCACGGTTGCAAGTGGTTCGGTTACTTACGGGACATTGGTACCGAATGGTACCAAGAGCACTATTGACCTAACCGACACCCAAGTCGTTACCAATACCGGCAATGTGGCCGAGGATTTCACTATTAAGGGCGTGGATGTGCCGTCAGGCTGGACCATAGGTGGTGCCGCTGGCACAGATATATATTTTCATGGGTGGTGTAAAGACCTTGTAGGCGATTGTGACGCTGAAGGGGATTATACTGCCATGACGAATGGCTACGGCGCATTTGTTAGTGACAAAGCAGCAGATGCTCACACAGATCTTGACCTGTGGATTCATGTTCCGACTGTAAATACGAAAACCGCCGAACAGGCTGTTAATGTGACCATTCTGGCAACAAAACATTAAAAACCAGAAAGCCAGTTGATTAGCTAAACCACTTATCCCGTCAATTGAGTATGCGCTTCATAATTAAGCGAAGCGTAATGCTCAATTGGCGGGGGTGAAGGATTTTTTCGCACCAATAGGTTTTGTTACGAAATTATCAGGTCAAACAAGCATGAAAAAAACTGCCATTTTAATTTTAGGCTTTACTTTGTTGCTGCCTATTTTCGTTTTTGCCAGAATCGGCGTTGGCGTCGGGACGGGGAAAATTCAGGTAGATGAACCCCTCAAACCGGGAATCATTACCGCTCTGCCTCCGTTTACTGTTTTTAACACGGGCGATGAACCATCAGAGTACGGGGTCTCAATTGAATATCTAACAAGCCAGCCGGAGCTTAAGCCGCAAAAAGAGTGGTTTAGTTTCGAGCCCTCTAATTTTCATTTAGAGCCGGGGCAAGCGCAAATCGTCCAAATTAAACTTACCCTTCCGATAAAAGGAGCAAAACCGGGGAATTATTTTGCGTACTTGGAAGGGCACCCCGTCAAAAAAACAACGAGCGGTCAGACAAGCATCGGCGTAGCCGCCGCCGCCAGGCTTTATTTTAAAATTGCGCCGGCAAATTTTGTCCAGGGGAGTTATTACAGAATGGCGGCCATTTATGGACTTTATTCTCCTTGGAGTTTTATCGTTTCAGCAATCATAGTTGCCGCTTTTTTAATTGTTTTAATTTTCAGATACTTTTCTTTTAATATCGGTATCAAAATAAAAAAGAGCAGTCAGAGTGTTAACGGCAACATTGATGAAAACTAAATGTTTATGAAAAAGATTGTTTTTATAATTTTACTGTCAGTTTTTTTACCTTTGTCTAATTTTGCTTTGGCCGATTGGAATTGGGGCACTGGTTTTGAAGATTATAATTTAGGTGAGCTTAACGGGCAACAAGGATGGACGGCAGACAATATTTTTTCAATAACCAATGATTTAGCTCGTCATGGCTCTCAATCCCTGGAGGTTTCCAGCGGTATTGATAAGACGGCGTCTTTGTCTATTCCAGAATTTACTCAAGGCGAAGTCGATTTCTATTTCCGGGCCGCCAGTAGCAATTTTTATTTTTATGTTTTATTAACCTCAACAACAGGAGATAGCGCTTTAGACATTACTTTTTATGGCAACAGTATTTATATAGATGGCCAGCCATTATTGGGGGCCGAAAATCTTCCCGTAACGTTTAATAATGAAACTTGGAATAATATTGAAATAGACTGGGGAAGTCAAAAAAATGAGGTTGTAACCAGGTTCAATGGCAACACCACCAATAATACTTCCAATGGTTATAAAGGAATTACAGGCAATAATTTAGTCATTAGTACATACAATACTCTTTTTTTTATGGACGATATACTGCTTTCCCACAAATTCGCATCTGGGTCAATTGATTGTACTGTAAAATTAAGCATTTGCGGAAACGGTTCAAAAGAGAGCGGGGAAGATTGCGATAACGGCGATCTTGGCGGCCAAACTTGTCAAAGCCGCGGATTTTCCGGCGGGAGCTTATCGTGCAATATTGATTGCACGCTTAATACTTCCGGATGCACTTCGGGCGGCGGCGGAGGAATAAGTGGCGGAGGCGGACCGATTAATCCACCGCAAATTCAAAGGGCAGACGTCAATAATGATAACAAAGTTGATATTTCAGATTTCAATATCCTCATGGTTAACTGGGGAGCTGCCGGTTCTAACTCGGCCGATTTTAATAGTGACGGCATAGTTGACCTTTTTGATTTCAACTTATTAATGATTAACTGGACAATATAGAAATAAAACCATGAAAAAAATTATTGTTTCAATCATATTACTTGTCGGGATCGGTATGGTTGTTGCGCCAAGCACGGACGCGGACTTTTCTGTCACAGTTTCAAATAGGCCGGTGCTGTATGGAGCAATGGCAACGAGTACTTCCAAAAGCACCATTGATTTAAACGATACACAAACGGCTACCAACAATGGCACCGAAAACGAAAACTTTAACATCAAAGGCCAATACAGCGCGCCAGGGGGTTGGATATTAGCCGGTACGGTTGGTGAGGGCCAATATGTTCATAAATTCTGCAACGATACTGACAATGATTGTGTTACTCCACCCACTAATTATACTGCTTTGACCACCGAATACGCACCGCTTGACACCAATATAGCAGTAGATGGCTCGGTTGATTTTCAGCTGCAAATTACGACTCCAGCCGTATCCACATCTACCGTTGAACAGCATGTTGACGTGACAATTCAGGCGGTCGCGCCGTAGGAACAAAGATAAACCAAAAGCCGGTTAATTAGGTGGGCTATTCACTCGCCAATTGAGTATACGTTTTATATTAAAGTAAAATATATGAGCAAACTACCTTTTAAAAATAGTTTTATATTATCAATAGCGGCAACCATAGCAGTCAGTGGTTTTTTTGTTGCTACACCGGCGCTGGCGGCTTCTACATTTTCTCTTTCGCCTTCAAATATTTCCATTACCCGGGGGCAGAGTTTTGACATGACAATCAGAATTGACCCAGCCGGTCTTAAAAACTACACGGTGAAAACAGGGCTTCAGTATCCCTCTGATATGTTGGAAGTTAAACATTTTGCTTTTGGTGCCGGCTGGATGGCGCTTTCACAATCCGGCTACGACCTGATTGATAATAAAAATGGCGTTCTTATAAAAACGGCCGGTTATCCGTCTGGCTTTTCTGAAAATAAAATTTTTGGCGTCGTTTCCTTTTCAGCTAAAAAAACAGGCAGCGGAATTATTGAAATAAAAGATAATTCTCTCGTCCTTGACCAAAGAAATCAAAATGTTCTCGGGAGTTTCTTAAGCAAGGCTTTCTTTACCATCAAGGCGCCGTCATCGGAAAAAATAATACCAAAAAACGAAATTTCGCCGACGCCCGCAGAGGAAACAACGCCATCATCAGCAGAAGAAATTTCGTCTTCTCCTCGACCTCTCTTTGATATTCTGACCGGCCCGGCCGTTGAACCGACCAAAAAAGGACCGCTAATCACTTATCTTATTATTGCCGGGATTATAGTTTTAATGATAGTGGCCAGCGTTATTATTTATAAAAAATATAGAAAAAAGAAGAGGAAACTGTTATAGTAGAGAAAGAAGGAAAATAGGAGGAAAGGTCGAAGATAAGAAAAAAGTTGATTAAGTTTAGCGGAGGGATGAACTAAGATATATGCAGAAAGCAAAAAGAACGGCCATTATCTTGATAAGTTATCCAAAGGATTCAAAGGCATTTCTAGAAATTGTTTCATTGATCAGTAAATTTGAAGCGCTTCTTCTTGGCTCAGTCAATGTGTTTAACCAAAGCAAAAAAAATTTAATCTTTGGTATATTGGTTGAAGCAAGCACAGACCAGCTGGGGGCGATAACCGGATCTTTGGGTAAAATCTCTGGCGTGAAAGTTAAATCGGCTGTTTTACCAGAAGATGAAAATAAATCTAAAAACAGAATTTAGAAAGCTAAAATTGCTAGTATTTACTGG
>Ga0315274_10005836_pt1 | contig 17985 bp, 17 predicted proteins | sample YL17G02_20_MG_FD_203700 | JGI IMG/M metagenome (GOLD analysis project Ga0315274, IMG submission 203700) | Sediment microbial communities from Yellowstone Lake, YNP, Wyoming, USA - YL17G02_20 | ecosystem: Environmental > Aquatic > Freshwater > Lake > Sediment | place: USA: Wyoming | collected...
CCGAACTGGTCAGCCGGGAGCATGAATGAGGTCGAGACCAACCACAGGAATGGGCCGACCATCAGGACCGCCCCCAAGGCCAGGAAGCAGTAGGTCACGATGTCGAGGACGAGCTTCTCATTCTGCCGGCTCATGGCTTCCTATTCATAGAAGACGTACCGGCGTTCCAGCCAGAAGTAGAACGCCATGAGCAGGATGATGAGCACGGCTAGTTCGACCGCCTGAGCGCTGGCCCCGCCATAATTGAAGAAGTTCCAGGCATTGCGGTAGATCGAATAGACGATCACCGGAAAGCTGCTGTCACCCTGCCCGCGCCGCGTGAGCATGTAGATATAGTCGTACGCCTGGAAAGCATTGATCGTGGTGATGATCGACAGGAAGAAGATGCTTGGCGTGACGAGAGGAACGGTGATTCGGAAGAACTTGCGCGACTCGCTGGCGCCGTCGATGGCAGCCGCCTCGTAGTACTCGCGGGGAATCGCCGCCAGGCCGGCGAGAAAAATGATCATGCCTTCACCGATGGCGCCCCACACATTCACGATGAGCACGGCGGTCAGGATGTGATCCGAGCAGACCCAGCAGAGTCCCTTGCCCCCGAAGAATGCGATGATGGCGTTGAGGATCCCGGTGTCTTTCCCGAAGATCATGTTCCAGACCAGCGCCGCCGCCACGGCGGACGTTACCGCCGGCAGAAAGTACATCGTTCGAAAGATACTCACGCCCCGGATCTTGCGACTCAGGAGCATGGCGACCACCAGAGAGAGGACCACGACGCTGGGGACGTACAGGGCGCTGAACTTGAAGGTGTTGAGCAGGGCGCGGGTGAACTTCTCGTCGGTGAACAGGGCAACGTAGTTGCTCAGGCCGGTCCAGCGCGGCGGCGTAAGCAAGTCCCATTTCGTCAGGCTGAGCGCCAGGGTAGCCAAGATCGATCCGAGCACGCCGAAGGCCAGTCCGATCAGCGTCGGCGTGAGCATGAGCCAGAGCGTGAGGCGCTCGCGCCCCTTGGGTACTACCCCGGCCTGCATCGGTCCTGCCTCCCTCGTGGATCCGGGACCTCTCCCCTTCCCCCGCTGGCGAGGGAAGGGGAGAGGACGGCCCGGCAGACAGCCTACTTGTTCTTGGCCAGCACTTCGTCGGCTGCCTGGACCACCTCGTCGAGGGTCGGATTCAGCTCCGCCTCGCCGGTCCAGATTGGGATCATACCGTCACCGACCGCCGCAGCCCACTCATCATAGCCTTTGAAGACCGGCTTCATGTGGGCGAAGGCAAGCGAGTCGAGGAAGACCTTCTGATCGATGCTGTAGCCCGCCTGCTGCAGGAAGACCGGGCTCTCGGCGACCGACTGGAGCACGGGTATGGCGAAGCCAAGCTCGGTCAAGCGCGTCTGCCCACCCGGGCTGAGCACGAACTTGATGAACTCAAAGGCCTCGTCCGGGTGCTTCGAGCCTTCGGCCACCACAAACCCGGCGCTGTTCACGCTGGTGGCCTGGCCCGCTGGGCCCTTGGGCATGGGCGCCACGTCCCACTTGAAGGCTACCGTGTTGTATCCCGGCACGGCCCAGTGGCCGATGGGGGTCATAGCGGCGATGCCCGCCTGGTACAGGTCCAGGCCATACTGCGCCGCCGTGTTGACGTCCGGCATGGATTTGTCCTGGAACATCATGTCGTGGAAGACCTGCCACGCCTGGCGGGCCGCCGGTTCGCCGATCAGGGTCCTGGTGCGATCGGCCGAGAAGATGTCCCCGCCGTAGGCCCAGATGGCCGAGCTCCAGGCCAACTCCATGTCCCACAGATCGGCGGTGAAGCCATACTGCTCGGTGACCCCGTCGCCGTTGGTGTCCAGCGTCAGGTCCTTGGATGCCTTGCGCAGATCATCGTACGTCCAGTCGGCGGTCGGGTAGGCTACGCCGGCTTTGTCAAACATGTCCTTGTTGTAGAACAGGACGATCGTCTGGAAGTCGCGCGGCAATCCAAAGTAGCCCTCGGCGGTCTGGTATGCCTCCAGGGTCTGAGGATAGACGCCGGTCAGCAGATCAGGGTTCTGGTCGAGGTAGGGCTGCAGGTTCTTGAGCACGCCGCGCGTCTGGTAGTCGAGGTAGTACGGGGCGTCCATCGCAAACAGGTCGGGCGGCGTGCCGGCGGCCAGCATGGTCTTCAGCTTCTCCCAGTAGGCCGTCCAGTCCGACACCTCGACGTTCACCTTGATGTTCGGGGACTGAGCCTGGAACTCCTCAACGATCTTGTTCCAGACGGCGAGCTCCTCCGGCGCGCCCCACATCATGAAGGTCAGCTCCACCGGGGCGGCGCCGGCGGCGGGCTCCCCCGCCGGTGCACCCTGGCCGCCGCACGATGCCAGCAGCATGGCGGCGATCAGCAGGAACGGGAACAGCAGCTTCTTCATCTTGGGACTCCTTTCAGGATAGCCTGACGACGGCATCAAGATTGTTTGGCCGATCGGGATCAAGTCCCTTGCGCAGGGAGCGCTCGAAAGCCAGGAGCTGCGCGGTGGGCAGGTAGAGCACATCGCGGATAGCCTCATCCACGCCGGACTCGAGCGCCACGTCGGCGTGGTCTTCCGCCACAGTCAGAAGCCGGGCGCCGATGGTTTGTGCCTCCGTAAGAACAGCCTGCTCCTGACCGGCGTTGGCCGAAGATCGAAAGCCAATGACGAGCGTCGAGGGGTTGATCATCGACTTCGGCCCATGGCGGAACTCCAGGAAGTGGAACGGCTCGCTGTGGGACAGCGACATCTCCTTCATCTTGAGGCTGGCCTCGGCGGCCAGGCCGTAGCGCGGGCCGGACCCGAGCCAGTAGAAGCGGTCGAGCGACTGGTCTTGCCCAAGCTCCGCGGCTAGCGGGGCGCAGCGCTCGAGGAGTCTCGCCCCCGACGGGGCCAAGAGGTCGAGAGCCGAGAACAACGCCTCGTCCTCCGCACACACCGCCGCCAGCGCCAGCGTGCCTAGGAGCAGCGTGGTGAACGCCCGGGTCTGGGCGATGGATCGTTCCTGGCCGGACTCGAGCACGATGTTGACCCTGCCCAGGCTGGCCAGTCTACGTTCGGGGTAGCAGGAGAAGGTCAGCAGATCGCCGCGCGCCTCGGTCCGGAAGGCGTCGCAGGCGGCCAGCGTTTCGGTCGTTTCCCCCGAACGGCTGACGGCCACGAGCAACGTCTTTCCGGGGGAGTAGCAGGCCCGCGGGTCGAGCCACAGCTCGGAGGCCGGCAGGGCGCGGGCGGGCCTGGAGGTCAGCTGCTGGAACCGCGCCGCGGCGGCCAACGAGAGGTAGTAGGTCGAGCCGCAGCCGGTGAACAGGATCTGGGCATAGGCGCCCCGGCTGAGGGAGACCAGCTCGCCTTTGCTCGCCTTGAGCACGGCGAGGGCGGCCGTCCAGGCGGCCGGTTGGGAGAGGATCTCCTGACGAGTGTACATGCCGCGTTCGGTCATCCAGCCATCCTCTCCCCGCCGCCTACCCCGGACGGGCAGCCAGCAGGAGCGCATCCTGGAACGACACGTCGAGCGCAGCCTCGCCCGGTCCGCGGACCAGGCCGAGGTCGCGCTCGTTGACGTAGTCGGTAATGCGGTAGGCGCTTGGGCGGAGCCCGCGCAGCCGGATCGGACCGGTGTATGACGAGTCCGCCGCCTCGGCGAAGAAGGCGTAGTACAGGACATCGCCCCTGGCGATGGCGTGCGCCTCCGGCCGGTCGAAGGCCAGGTCGTACAGGTTCAGATACTCTCCGTCTGCCGGGTGGTGGTCGTGGTACAGGCGGAACCACTTCTTGAACTGTGCTTCCTTCTGTGGGGTCAGGCTCCAGTCCTCGCGCAGCCGCGCCGTGATGCTTGGGTCATCGGGCCATACGAACTTCGTCCCCGGCACGCCGCCGGGACCGATCTCGCTGGCAAAGTCGACGGCGCCGTCGGACAGCTCGACGTGGTCGGCGAACACCGCCGCCCGTGGCCCAGCGAGGGCTTTGTAGAACTTGATCCGCTGACGGATCTGGGCGCTGGAGGTGGGATCGGCAGTCACCGTCTGGTCGGTGAAGGGAAGCAAGTGTGAGGTGATCGGCGTTCCGCAGGGACAGATCTGCGTCACCGAGTCGGGCTTGAGCTCGCGCGTCAGGTCGAAGATGATCCGGTAGGCGTCGGCCATCGCCTCGGTCGACTCCTGGGGGCGCTGGTGGTGGTGCCGGGGGTTGTAGCAGGCAGGCAGGGTGTAGATGTTGTCGAGCTTGTGGCCGTCGAACCCCCAGTCAACGATGAAGCCTCGGGTGAGCGCGGCGATGTGCTCCTGCACCGCCGGGAATGCCGGGCACAGCATCGCCAGGTGGCGGTTGTTGCGGGCGACCGAGCCATCGGCGTTGAGAACGAGCCAACCCGGATGCTCCCGGAAGAGTTGCGCTGAGGCGTAGGCGTGGCTGTCCCAGCGGCCCTGTCCGTCCTCAACGCACAGCGGGTACCACCACAGCGTGGTGAAACATCCGGCCGCGTGAATGACCGCGTTCATGCGCCGCATGTCGTCGGCGCCGTTGGGGAAGGTGTCGCGGCGGGGGTTCCAGTCGCCGTAGGCATCGAACCAGCGGTCATCCAGCGTCAGCCAGCGGATGCCCAACTCGCGCAGCTTGGGAAGGACGCCTGTCATCTCCTCGGGGCGAACGTCGAACTCATAGCCCCACGAGCACCAGGCCGGCTCGTAGTCGGCGGGGACCGGCTGGGGTGACCGCACTCCCTGGGCCGCCAGGAGCTGGCGATAGAGCGCCACCGGTTCGAAGAAATCACCTTGATGCCAGGACAAGACTACGGGTGGGCCTGTCAGCGTCTTCCCAGGCAGAAGCTCGAAAGGTCGGCGCAGCTCGAAGGCGGCGGTGACACCCTGGCCGCCGGCCGTCACCGGCATATGCCAGTCGCCAGGCTCTGGATTCACATGCATCAAGGCCAGGCCATGGTGTTCGTTCCAGAAGTAGGCCACGGGGATGCCGCCACCTTCGCCGTCCTGAATGTGGCCCAGATAGTTCTCCCTCGAGAACGATTCCGGAAGAGGGAAGGCGAAGTCCTGTCCCCATTTGACGGCCGCGCCCTGCAGCGACCAGAGCGGCTTGCGGGCCGGGAACGCCTTACGGCTTAGGCGGAGCTCGGGCGCGGCGATGCGGTCGAAGACCATCGGACGGAGGCCGAGGTTGGTGACCGCCCAGGTAAAGCATGGGACGTCCCGCCCCTGGATGACCTCAGCCCGGACGGCAATCCGCAATCGTTCCTCGTTCCCGAGACGGCAGTCCGCCGTCGCGCGGTCGGCGCTGAGCGCCAGGCGTTCGATCACAGCCGACCGCAGCAGGTCCGAAGGTCCCCGCCACATGCGTAGTCTGGCGACGGCCAGCGGCACATGCTCGCTCTCCAGATGAAGGGCCAGGTCGCTGTCGAAACGCAGGTCAATGTGTGGGTAGGTCACGTTCCCAGGATCCTTTCGGCGTTGCCGGCGTAGACCTTGCTCAAGACGTCATCCGGAAGATGGACCCCATGAATGAGCCAACGTCCCTGCAGGGGGACCGGCCCGGCGCTGTAGTTGAAGTACTCGTCGTCGGTCTCCAGGAAGCGGTAGGCGATCCGGTAGCTCTCGACGTCGGGGCCCAGGTCGAGGCCGAACAGGATTCGGTCGGCGTGGTCGAGGAAGAAACGCCGCGCCGTGTAGGGCTGGCGGCCGAGCTCGCCGATGCGCGCGGCGATATCGACGAAGAAGTTCGGACAGGCGTCGAGCAGGGCTCCGACCCAGGCGAGGTTCTCGGCATAGCAGCCGACATGTGCGCCGATGAAGACCGTCTGCCGGTGGCGGGAAACCAGGCGGGCGAGCGCCTCGACGATGCTCGTGAAAGCAGGATAGGGTGGGCTGGTGAACGCCCAATCGGGGTGCTGGCCCAGTTCCTCGTAGCGCTCGTTGGCCTCGTCGACTGGATCGAAGAAGGCGACCGGGTCAGCGACATGGATCAGGACCGGCAGGCGCAGCTCACCCGCTGTCTGCCAGATCGGATCGAGGCGGGGGTCATCCACGGCCACCAGGTTGCCCTGCTGGTCGCGAACCTGCAGCCCCAGGCCTTTCCAGATCTTCAGCCCATCGGCGCCGCGCGCCTTCTGCAGACGCAGGCGCACCGCCGCCCATTCGGGAAACGCCTCCCCTCTTTCGGACCACTGCGACCAATCCACGCAGCCGAAGACGCTGAATCGTTCGGGCGCGGCCGCCTTGAGCAAATCGAGGTGCGCTCCGAGGACGTCCTCGCCCCAGCCGCCGTCCAGGTCGACATAGCGGCGGACACCCGCCTGATCCAGCGTGTCGCACAGTTCCCGCAGCGGCCGCCGGTCCCATCCGCCTCCGAAGGGTTCGGCCAGGTGGTTGTGTGCGTCGACCACCGGGAAGCGCGGAAGGGTCACGGCCGTTTGGCGGGTGACCAGCTTGGACCGAGGGCGGTAGTCCTCAAGGCGCACGGTATGCCTCAGCTGACCACAACCTGGATGCCCTGCTGGCGAACGGCATCGAGGAAGTCGGCGGGTGTTTGATCGTCGGTCACGAGCACCTGCATGGCGGTCAGCGGTGCGACGTAGGCGGCGGCCACGGCTCCGCACTTGGTGTGATCGGCGACGACGATGACCTGGCCGCCGATGCGCTGGATGGCGCGATCGGTCAACGTCTCGGGTAGGAAGTCGTTCGTCAGTCCCTGCTCGAGACTGAGGGCGCGGATGCCCATGATGACCCTGTCGGCGCGCACCTCCGCCAGCGCCTGTTCGGTGATGTGCCCGATCAGGGACAGCTCGGAGTCGCGGACCACGCCCCCCAGGCCGACCAGTGTGAGGCCGTCCAGGCCGACCAGTGTGTTGAGCACCGGAAGGGAATTGGTCAGGACGGTCAGATTGCGGTGTCGGCGCAGGTTTCTGGCGACCTCGAGCACGGTCGTGCCGCTGCCGAGGAAGACCGTATCGCCATCCTGAACCAGGGCTGCGGCGGACCGGCCGATACGTTGTTTCTGAGCGGATTGCTCCTGGTTGCGGAGGAGCATGGGAGACTCGGGCGTGGCGCGCCGGGTGAGGATCGCGCCGCCATGGATCCTCTGCAGGAGCCCCTGGCCGGCCAGGGCCTCCAGATCGCGCCGGGCGGTCGTCTCGCTGACGCCGAACTCGGCACACACGTCTGGGACGGAGATCCGCAGTTGGGTCTCAAGCCGGCGGAGGATGGCCTGCTGCCGTTCGATGTTGGACAGGGCCAACTCGCCATTCATGACAAGGAAGCTCGCAAACGGTCACAATAACGCATAAACAACCACATACATTCATAATACAATCATAACCGGTCACTTGTCAAGAAGGATGTCGAGGCAGGCGGACACTTCGTATGGGGGAGAGCCGATCGGTGGGTCGCCAGCGACTTGGGCCCAATCGACCGCGTCAAGCCGGCTCGCAGCCCAAGTCATCGGCGGCGAGTTCCTTCCCGCTGACGGGGCGGCACACGAGCGCGGCCTGCACGCAGTGTCACACCAATGGCGTCTACAAGAGAACGCCGACCGGCTGTGCCGCCTGCCACAACGCACCCTCGAGTCATCCGGGCTTCTACGGATCCGATTGCCGGATGTGCCACAACACCAGCGACTGGTCGGTGAGGTACAGCGGCGGTCACACCCTCCCGCTGAACCACCACGGGGCAGGTAGCGCGTGCACGACCTGCCACAGTGACAGCTTCAGTGGCTACACCTGCTACAACTGTCACGATCAGGGCCGCACGCAGCGGCAGCATGAAAACATCAGCGACCTATCCGACTGCGCCGCCTGTCACCCGACGGGGAATCACTAACCGCAATCAACTGGCGAAGGGCTACCCGACGGCGTTGGCCGCCAGGCCAGGTTTGCGGGTCATCCATCCGAGTACCGGCGTGTGGGCGATCTGCGCGACGGGCGCCAGACCCACAATGATGCGGGAATCCCTTCAGCCTATCATCTCGATTTCCTCACGGACTGTGCCGTATTGCCATTGGCCTCGCAGGGGACTGTGGGGAGGGTGTGGTTGGGGTTGGTGTGGCCGTGGCACCCTATCTTGACACCAGCTTGAGGTCGTGAGAGACTGTGTGCATAACACAACGCCCTGCTTTGTGAAGTGCACACATGGACGCCAAACCAGACCACCAAGCTCTCTATGCCATCGCCGAGGCCCGGTCCGGCTACTTCACCGCGGCCGAGGCGGCAACCTCCGGGATCCGCTCACAACTCCTCTCGCACCACACCCGGCGCGGCGCGTACCAGCGCGCAGCCCACGGCATCTACCGGCTGACGCGCTTCCCGACGTCACGCTTCGAGGACCTGGTCATTGCCTGGCTACGCGCCGGCCCGCGCTCGGCCATCTCGCACACCAGCGCCCTGGCGCTCTACGGCCTCTCCGACATTGTGCCCGGTGAGGTCCATGTGACGATCCCACGCTCCGGCTCGCGGCGCAGGGCCGGCCTTAGGCTGCACACCGCTGCCCTCCCGGACAGCGCGGTCACCGTGCGCGAAGGTATCCGCGTGACCACCGTCGCCCGGACTATCGCCGATCTCGCCTTCACCGGCCTGTCGGAGGACCGCCTTCGACAGGCAGCGCAGGAGGCATTTTCTCGGGGACTGACCGATCGGGTGAGCCTGGCCGCCGAGGCGCGCAAGCGCGGCGGCCGTCTCGCCCGGGTGATCGACGCGCTCCTCTCCGGGGTGTAGCCGATGAACTACGCCACCGGCCGCGCCTTCCGCCAGGCACTCGAACGCCGGCTGCAGCAGCAGTCCCTGCAAGCGGCCACACCGTTGGTGCGGCTGCGCAAGCTGGTGGCCTTCGATCGGTTCTTGGCCCGCCTTGCCCGGGCTCAGCCGGAGACGTGGATCCTCAAGGGAGACCTTGCGCTCCAACTCCGGCTGGCGGAGAAGGCGCGGCTGACCAAGGACGTCGACCTTCTCCTGTGCCAGCCTCTGGCTGAAGCCTTAACGCTGCTGCGAAGGGCTGCGTCCGTTGACCTCGGTGATTGGTTTGCCTTCGAGATCGCTGAGGCCACTCCGGCGCCGGAGCATACGCAAGCCACCGTCCGGCGCTTCCCCGTCCACTCGCTTCTTGACGGGCGAACCTTCGAGGACTTCCATGTCGACGTCGGCGTGGGCGATCCCGTGGTCGATGCCGCAGACGTGCTGGTCATGCCGCCGGTTCTGGCCTTCGCTGGCCTCGAAGCGACGGCGTTCCCCGCCTACCCGCTGACCCAGCACATCGCCGAGAAGGTGCACGCGTACACGCAGCCCCATCCGTCCGGCGAGCGCACCCGCGTACGCGACCTGGTCGACCTGCTGCTCATCGCAAGCCATGGCACGCTCGATTCCGCATCGCTCCACGAAGCGATGGCGGCCACATTCTCGTCGCGCCGGACCCACTCGATCCCGGACCTACTCCCGCAGCCGCCCGAAGGCTGGCGTGTGCCTTTTCGGGAGCTGGCGAGGGAGGTCGGGCTGACCTGGACCGACCTGACGGCCGGCTACGCCGCGGCGGCCGAGTTCCTCAACCCCGTCCTGCGTTCGGCGGTCAGGGGAAACTGGGACCCGTCGACGTGGACGTGGGGTGAAGCGGGGCGCGACTCGGCCAGCCTGCGCCTCGGCTGAGCCTGAACACTTGCGGCCGTTGGTGAAAGGGTCCTAGCTCCCGTCGGCCCAATGTGGACTCCCGGCCAAGGAGGCGCCCCAGACCTTGGGATCGTGGACAAGCTTGGCTTGGCATGGAACGCCATAGGCGGCTCCGTCTTGGTCGCGGGAATGCGGGCGAGGAGGGAACATGAGAATCACGGTGATCGCACCCGTCATCCTCCAAGGTCCAAGACCGCCATCGGTGCTGGCCTTTGCTGCGGCAGCCCGCCCGGGTTGTCAGGTAGAGGTCGTCTTCTTGGATCGAGGGCCTGCCTCCATTGAGAGTGAGTTTGAGGAGGCGTTGGCTGTCCCGGACACGATCGTCAAAGCCCTCGCGGCGGAGGCAGGCGGCTCCGACGCCGTGATCCTCGATTGCATGCTGGATCCGGGACTGGAAGCCGTGAGGGAGAAGGTGGCCATTCCGGTTATCGGTCCTGGGCAGACCTCAATGCATCTGGCCGCCATGCTCGGCGATCGGTTCTCCATCGTGACCGTCTTGAAGAGCCTTGTCCCGCTGTTGCGCAGACGCGCCCGCGACTATGGCCTGTCGGCACGGCTAGCCTCAGTTCGAGCCATTGATGTTCCCGTTCTTGATCTTGAACGGAACCGAGACGCCTCCGTCCATCCACTCCTGGAACAGGCAATTCTGGCAATCGAGCATGACGAAGCCGATGTGATTGTCTTTGGGTGCACAGGGATGGCTGGACTGGCAGAAGCTGTCCACAATGGACTCGTACACCGAGGCTACCCTGATGCGCCGGTGATCGATCCTGGGCTTGCCGCGCTCAAGCATGCTGAAGCCGTAGTCGATCTGAGGCTTACCCACAGCAAGAGGACCTACCCGCTCCCTCCAAGGAAGGCCCTCGTCGGCTACCCTGGCATGTGAGCCGAATGGGGATCAAGAGTCCTCCCTGGGGTAGATCCCGGCCTGAGCAGAGGCGATAGCTGACGAGTATCCGAGACTGCAAGCCGTGAGAGATGCCCAGAGTGATGAGCGAAAGGGATGAAGGCCTCCCAGGTCCTGTTCAGGATGGGTTCAAGGCCCCCAAGTGCGCGGCGTCTTTGCCCAAGCGCCCGTCTCCGTGATCGACATCAGCAGATTGCCCAAGGCTGGTGGCTGGCGGTTGAGTGGCGGCAGTGTAGCCGAGCCGAAGTGATCGTCAAGCCGCTGCGAGTCTCGAAAGTTCCGGACGCTTCCGACCAGGTCTAGGTCCGCGGCAGGACGTGCTCGAAGAACTCCTGCAGCACCGACTCGCCGGTCTGGCCTGGGAGCGGCGTCGGGTACAGCGTGACCTGAGTGACCCCGCAGGCGGCGATCTCACGGATCTGGTCGACGATGTCCGAAGTTGGCCCAGACAACGCGTATCGGCGCACCAGACGGTCCGGCAGCAGCGGCCCGAAGTGCAGAACCTCTTGTCGGTCACCAACGTTGCGTGGCTTGCCACCGCGCACGGCGATGAAGTCCTTCAATGGCCGAAGGCGCTCCTCCCAGTCCGGGGTGTAGTCCAGGAGCCTGCTCCAATCGGGGTAAGTGTGCCAAAGGTAGGCCAGGATCCAGGGATGGACCGCCGCGCGGGCGGCACCGAGGTCCTCGGACAAGACGAGGTTCAACCGGGCGATCCTGTTCATCGTCCCGGCCGAGCGACCGGCCTTGGCCGCGCCTCGCTCGACTTCAGCTAGCGCCGGGGTCAGCACCGCGCTGGATCCCAAGTCCCCCAGCATGACCTCATCGGCCACTTCGCCAGCCAGCCGCAGGACCTGCTTGCCCGACGAAGCCACCAGGATCGGGATGTCCCGCCGAGCTGGGAAATCGAGGCGGACGTCGCGCAGGATGAAGGCTTCGTCCTCGACACTGACGCTCTCGTCCGCCCACAGCCGTCGGATGGCGTCGATCGCCTGCCGCAGCGTGCGGACCGTCTTTCCACGCTGCACCCCCATGGCCTCCAGTCCGCTGAAGCCAGCCCCGAGACCGAGGACGGCGCGCCCTTGGCTGATCTCATCCAAGGTTGCTGCCGCCATTGCGATCAGAGCGGGATGCCGGGTGAAGGGATCGGTGACGCAGGTTCCCAGGCGGATTGCGGTCGTACAGTGCGCCAGGTGCGCCAGGCTGACGAAGGGGTCTCGGAAGAACTTCTCGTCGGCGAACCAGAAGTCCTGGAAGCCGTGCGCCTCTGCCAGGCAGGCCAGCCGGAGCACGTGGTCGGGGGCATGTTCTCCGAGCAGCAGCAGGCCGTAGTTCATGACAGGCCTCGCGGGCGAGCGTAGTCCCTCGGCGGAGCGCGGGAAGAGCCGAGAGGTGTGCAGGCAATTGTACACAGGTCATGCCGCATGGCGGGGCAAGGAGGGTTGAACGGAATGCCATAGCACTTCCGTGGGCCGAGCATTTGGCGGCATACGGCCCGGTGGTCTGGTGTGTGGCCCTCCTGACAATGCAAGCCCAGGTAGACCTCGAGGGAATTCGCGGACTTGAACTGGGCGGGCAACAACGGCTCGAGGCGGTGATGGATCAAGCCGGATTCGCCCACCCGAGGTGGGGCGTGTCAGCCAGGCGGTGACGGACGGCTGATCCGGGAGACGTCATCGGCATTCGAGGGTGGGCCATACCGCCAGTGTTGCACTGAGCGATGGCGGACGCTGATCAGCTACGGAGAGACATCAGGCCAAGTCTCAAGCTTGGCCCTTCAGGCCGCGGCCGTGGACCAACGGACGGCGATTGACAAGCCTCGACGGTCGGTATATCTTTCGTGTGCCGAAAGTGGATTCCAACAGATGAAAGGCGCCGATCGCTACCGCTACATCACACGTTCGGTGGAGCGGGCCCTGACGATCCTGCACACGTTTGTCGTGGGCGAGGCCGAGATCGGCCTGTCCGATATCAGTGGCCGGGTGGGTTTGCATCAGAGCACGGTCTTCCGCTTGCTGGCGACGCTCAGCGCCTCGGGCTTTGTCGAGCAGAACCCTCAAACCGGGCGCTACCGGTTGGGGCCGGCGGCGCTGTCGCTGGGCCAGGCCTTCTTGCGCCACAGCGATCTGCGTCAGATCGCCGAGTCCCCATTGGCGAGCCTGCGCGACCGCTCCGGGGAGACAGCTCACCTGGCGACCCTTGACCGGGCGGAGGTCATCTACCTGGAGAAGCTCCCCGGCCTGCACCCGATCGGGTTGATGTCGTCGCGTGTGGGGGATCGGTCGCCTGCCCACTGTACTGGGCTGGGCAAGGCCCTGCTGGCGCATGAACCCGAGTCGGTCGTGCGCGAATCTCTCAAGGGTGGCCTTCGAGGCTACACGCCCAAGACGATCACCCGCATGGCCGCCTTGCTTACGGAGCTGGCGAGGGTCCGCCAGCTTGGCTTTGCCGTCGACGACGAAGAGCATGAGGTCGGGGTGGTATGTGTCGCCGCACCCGTGTTCGACTCGCGCCGAGTGGTGGCAGCCATCAGCGTCGCCGGGCCGGCGGATCGAATTCGAGAGGAAGCCCGCGACTCCCGGTTGACCGAACAGGTCTTGGCCGCGGCGGATGAGATCTCGGCCAAACTGGGAAGGGTGGCGGCTGTCCCGCGTGCCGAGGCCGCCCTTCGACGCCCCGGCAGCACCGGGCGCAGGAAGGCAGCCCGCGCCACCCCGTAGGCTCGGGCGGGCCGGGCTTGCGAATTCGTGAGGAGCCCAGGTGCACGTCGTCCAGTTGACAACACCCACGACCTGCTGTACATTTTTACTAGACAAAGCATCATTTCATCCTGTGAAATGGTGGTCGCCGGCGATCCGGGCGGCGAGGGCTCCCGCAAGAGGGAGCCAGGGCGCTTGCGCGCGGGGATAGCTCGGCCGCTCGGCGACTTCTCAGCAGAGGAGAACTTGTATGCCTGACGTGGTGACGTTCGGAGAGTGCATGCTTCGCCTTTCCCCTCCGGACTTCCAGCGCTTGGAGCAGGCGACGCAGCTGAACATCACCGTCGGAGGTTCTGAGCTCAACGTCGCCGCCGGTGTGGCGCGCCTGGGGTTGACCTCAGCCTGGATCAGCCGGCTGCCGGAGAATCCGCTCGGGCGCATGGTGCGCAACAAGGCGCGGGAAATGGGCGTCGACACCTCCTTCGTGCTGTGGACCAAGGAGGATCGACTCGGGCTGTACTTCGTCGAGTACGGCGCCTCGCCACGCGCCAGCAGCGTTCTGTACGACCGGGCAATATCGGCCATCTCCAGGATCCAGCCGGGCGAGGTACCCTGGAAGCAGGTGTTCCAGGGATGCCGGCTGTTCCACGTCAGCGGCATCACCCCCGCCCTGAGCGACACCGCGGCGGCGGTCACAGCCGAGGCCATCACCGCCGCCAAGGCCGCCGGCGCACTGGTCAGCTATGACCTCAACTATCGGGTCAAGCTTTGGACCAAGGAGAAGGCCCGGCAGGTCCAGACTCCTTTCATGGAAGACGTGGATATCCTGATCACGACCGAGGAAGACGTCGAGAGGGTCTTTGACATCACCGGCAAGGACTACCGGGAGGTCGCCCAGGCCCTGGCCGAACGCTTCCAGCTGAAGGTGGTTGCCATCACGCTTCGAGGCACCCCCTCCGTGTGGCGGAACACCTGGTCGGCGCTTGCTTATGCCGACGGCAAGTTCTACGACGATGTGACCCACGAGGTCGAGGTCGTCGATCGAGTTGGCTCGGGCGATACCTTCAGTGCCGGTTTCCTGTACGGCTACCTGACTCAAGGCATCGAGCGCGGCCTCAAGGTCGGGAATGCCTTCGCCGCCCTCAAGCACACCGCGTGGGGTGACTTCAACTGGACAACGCTGGAGGAGACCGAGTCCCTGATCAAGGGCGTCGGCCTCCGAATCGTGCGCTAGGAGATGCAGATGGGGCGTGAGCATCACGTGCAGTGGATCGAGCGGACGGGACTGATCGCCATCGTCCGGCTGGACAGCCCGGCCGAGCTGGTCCAGGCGGCCAAGGCGATTGCCCTCGGTGGGGTATCGGTGATCGAGTTCACGCTGACCACCCCGGGAGCGTTGCGCACCATCGAGGAGGCAGTGAAGGCTCTGGGTCGTGAGGTCCTGATTGGCGCAGGCACGGTGCTGGATGCCGAGACGGCGCGGGCGGCGATCCTGGCCGGTGCGGAATTCGTGGTCGCGCCCACGCTGAACACGGATGTCATTGAGATGTGCCACCGCTATGACAAGGTGGTGATCCCGGGGGCGTACACCCCCACGGAGATCCTCACCGCCTGGGAGCACGGCGCCGATTTCGTCAAGCTCTTCCCCGCCGAGGTCGGCGGGCCAGCCTATCTCAAGGCGGTGCGGGCACCCCTGCCGCAGGTCAAGCTGATCCCGGTCGGCGGCGTCTCCCTGGAGACAGCCAAAGCCTTCCTGCGCGCCGGGGCCGCCGCCCTGGGGGTCGGATCGAATCTCGTGGACAAGAAGGCCGTGGCCGAGGGCCGCTTCACGCAGCTGACGACCGTCGCTCAGGCGCTGAGCAAGGTGGTGGACGAGGCAAGGCGCGGTGATTGAGCGGCACGTTACCTTCCGCATTCGGCCGGGCAAGGCGGAGGAGTTCGTGTCCTACTTCGGTTCAGCGTATGCGCCCGCCATGGCCAGGCAGGAGGGTTTCTGCGGCGCCGAAATCATCCGGCCGGACGACCTGACCGATGCCCTGGTCATGGTCTTGCGCTTCACCAGCGCCGAAGCCGCCCAGGCCTGGCGGGACAGCGCGGCCCACAAGGAGTTGTCTCCCACGCTCAAGTCCCTGTACCAGAGCAGCGAAGTTCGGGTCCACGAGGTCCTGGCCGAACAACCAGGGCCTGACCGATTGCGGTGAACTGACGGCTCGGTCGGCTGGCGACACAAGCAGGCGGAGGCAGCATGGCGACACTCGAGCTGCGGCGCGAAGACATCGGACCTCTGCTGGAAGGCCTGGCGATCTTCGGGACGGGCGGCGGAGGCTCGCCGGCCTGGGGAAGGGCGATTCTGGAGAACGATTTCGCTTGCGGGCGAACTCCGAAGCTTGTCGACCTGGAGGCGATCGCCGATGCCAGCACGGTCGTCAGCGGCGGGATCATGGGTTCGGTCAAGGTGCTCGAGCAGATGGGCACCGAGAAGATCATGCGCCACTGGGAAGAGAGATTCGAACTGCTGGAAGTCACCCGGGTGATGGAGAAACTCCTTGGCAAGCCGATCGAGCACTTGGTTCCCTTTGAAGTCGGCGGTCTGAACACACCCGTGATCCTTTCCCTCGGCGCCCGAATGGGAGTACCCGTGATTGACGGGGACGCCCTCGGGCGCTCGGCTCCCGAGACCCAGATGACCTCTTTCATCGGCCACGGGGTCAGCCTGACCCCCATGCCGCTGGTGGACATGCAGGGCAACGTGGTGGTCGTGCAGAGCGCAACCGACCCAACTTTCCCGGATCAGGTCGGTCGGTTTGTGATTTCCCGGGGCGGCGGCCTCGGCGCCAACAACCACTATCCAATGAGCGGGAAGACGGCCAAGCGCGTGATCATCCCGAACACGATCAGCGGATCGTTGCGCCTGGGCAAGACCGTCGCCGATGCCCGCAAGGCGGGAACCGACCCGGTGGCTGCCGTCGCCGGAACGGTTGGCGGCAGGTTGGTCTTCCAGGGCGAGATCTCCGCGCTGCAGGAGGAGGAGGCCCTCGGCTTCTACTTCACGACGGTCGTGCTGAAAGGCCACGCCGGGTATGCCCAACACAAGGCCGAGCTGGTGATCAAGAACGAGACCATGTACCTCGCCATCGACGGTGCGCCGCGGGCGTACTTCCCGGATCTGGTCCTGATGTTGGACCCACAGAGCGGACGGGGGCTGATGAGCGTAGAACTGCGCACAGGCAGCGCGGTCAGTCTGGTCGTGACCGCGTGCCACCCTCGCCTGCGAGAGGCCGTGCTCTCCGGGCAGGCGGAGGCCGCCTTCAGCCCTACGCGCTATGGCCGGCCGAACGATCACTACCGACCGCTCGAGGAGTTGGCGGCTTGAGCTCGACCGCACCCGATCGGCTAAATGCGTGAGGACCGTGATCGAGCCGCGGTAGCATGGTCCGTGGAGGGGTAGTGACCGCTGACGGGCAGCAGGCAAGACGAATGTCGGAACCGCGCACACCCGCGACCATGACGCCGCGCGAGCGCGTCGTGCGGGCCTTGGCGCATAAGGAAACCGACCGCGTGCCCATCGACCTCGGAAGCACCTGGATCTCCACCACCACCATTCCGTTCTACGAACGCCTGAAGCGGCATTTTGGCGTCGATCGACCCACCGAGTTGATGGAGCGCAACATGCAAGTGTGCCATATCGACGAGGAGGTCCTGGCCCGACTGTCGGTCGACACCCGGTTCGTGTGTTACAACCCTCCCGAGCTGGCGTGCAACCAGACGATCGAGCTGGGCGAAGGGCATTACCGCGATCCATGGGGGATCGAATGGCGCAAGCCGCCCACCTCCTTCTACTATGATCTGTACCGGGCGCCTCTGGCGGGGGAGATCACCCCGAGCGACATTCTCCGCCACCCATGGCCGGACCCTGGCGATCCCGGGTACACCCGCGGGCTGCGCGCCCGGGTGGAGGCGATGCGGGCGAGTACCGACTGCGCGCTGGTCCTCAACCTCTCCTTATGGGTGCTCCAGTGCAGCCAGAACGTGCGCGGGTACGAGGATTGGTACATCGATCTGGCCACTCAGCCGGATCTCTTGGAATGTCTGGCCGATTGCCTGACCGAGTCGATGATCGGCATACTCGAACGGGTGACGCAGGAGATCGGCGATCTTGTGGACGTGATCTCCGTCTCGGATGACATCGGCCACCAGGACCGTCTGTGCATGAGCCCGGCCGCGTATCGCAAGGTCTTCAAGCCGAGGCATGCCCGGATGATGCAGGCGATCTGCACACGCTCGAAAGCCCCGGTGATGTGGCACACCTGCGGAAGCGTGGTGGACGTGATCGATGACCTGGCGGAGATCGGGGTGGCGTGCCTGAACCCGGTCCAGACGACGGCGGCGCACATGGACCCCTGGCGACTGAAGCGCGACTTCGGAGACAGGATGGCATTTTGGGGCGGGATTGACACGATGCACGTCCTGAATCGCGGCTCCTGCGACGATGTCCGCCGTGAGGTCGGAGCCACGATCGGCGCCCTTGCTCCCGGCGGGGGGTACATCCTGAACCCAACCCACAATGTCCAGCCGGATGTCCCGGTGGAGAATCTCCTGGCCATGATCGATGCGGGTCTGGAGTATGGGCAGTACCCGCTGTCTATCGGGACGGACGGATAAGGGAGTGGGGCGCCCTCGAGCGGATGGCGGCTCCGACACAAGGCCGTTGAGGCTCGGGGCA
>Ga0315274_10005837_pt1 | contig 17984 bp, 19 predicted proteins | sample YL17G02_20_MG_FD_203700 | JGI IMG/M metagenome (GOLD analysis project Ga0315274, IMG submission 203700) | Sediment microbial communities from Yellowstone Lake, YNP, Wyoming, USA - YL17G02_20 | ecosystem: Environmental > Aquatic > Freshwater > Lake > Sediment | place: USA: Wyoming | collected...
CGGCCCAGCGGCTGCGCGTTGCCGAGGATCTCCGGGCACTCTCATCCTCAGTCCCGAAGGAGGCACTCTTCCGCCGGCTCACCCGCCGGCTCCACGACGAGATGGGGATCGACGAGCAGTTTGCCCTTTGGGCTGTCCACTCCTGGGCCATCGCCCTTTGCCTCCTCTCCCCTGACGCGGCACGGGCCGGGCGGAGGGCACGGAAAGGGGGTGCGGGGAAGGCCTCCGGGGGTGCTGTGTCGGCGGGGCCGTCACCCCTCCCCAGCCTGATCGTGGCACCGGGCGGGGAAGGCCACTTCCGGACCCTAGCCGATGCGGTCCGGGAGGCCCGTTCGGGGACCCGTATCTTTCTCCGGCCGGGCCAGTACCGGGAGGAAATCACCATCGACCGTCCCGTCGAAGTCATCGGAGAGGGCCCGGCCAGCTCCGTGATCCTGGAGGCAGCCGGGCCGGGTGGAATCTCGGTGAAGGGGGGTGCCCTCTACCTCCACGGAGTGACCCTCCGGGGAGGGGCGCCGGCCCCGGGCTCTGCGGCCCTCCAGGTGCAGAAGGGGCTGGCCATCGTCGAGGATTCGGTGGTGGCCGGGGGAGAGACCTCCGTCCTTGTGCAGGGATCCGGGGCATCGGCCGTGCTCCGGCGGTGCACCCTGGGGTGGGGGGCAGCCCGGGGGGCTGCCTTCCTGGACCGGGCCAGGGGCATGGTGGACGAGTGCCATATTCCGTCGGCTGCGCGGGGGATTGTCATCGCAGCGGGGGCCGACCCGATGATCAGGTCCTCCCGGCTGGAGGGGTGCCAGACGGGGATCGCAGTCTTCGGCCGGGGAAAGGGAACGGTGGAGGGGTGCACCATCACCGGTTCCCGCCATGCCGGGATCTCGGTGAGCGACCTCTCCGATCCCCAGGTCACCCGGTGCCGGATCCAGGAAGGGAACTTCGGGATCGAGGTGACCGACCGGGGCCGGGGCCGGGTCACCGCCACCGAGATCCTGCAGATGGCGGCCGGGGTCTTCATCTCCGGCGGCGGGAACCCGGTGCTCTCCGGGTGCACGATCCGGGACGGCAGGTTCGGGGTGGGAGTCTCGGACAGGGGAAAGGGAGTCCTGGAGGAGTGCCGGATCACCGGGCACCAGTACTCCGGGGTCTCGGTGAAGGAGAAGGGGAACCCTGTTCTGCGCCGGTGTGCCATCACAGGGAACCGGGACGTAGGCGTCTGGGTGTACCGGAACGGCGGGGCCACCGTTGACCACTGCGACCTCTCGGGCAATGGGAAGGGGGCGTTCTCGATAGAGACCGGGTCCCGGGTGAAGCGGGACGGGAACCGGGAGAGCTGAGGGCGGTACCCGCATCTCTTCTTGCGTGGTTGCGGTTATTCGGTTCACTGATGGGGTCGTGATGTAACCCATTCGATTCGTACGACCGGGACGCTCCAGGGGGGACCTCGCGGTCCCCCCGCCGCGTGGGCTCCCCTCCGCGTGAGGATGGGCAGACCTTCGGTTTACTCAGAATGCCCCCCCATGCAGGACGGATCAGGTTATCCTCACCGGGGTGGGACCGGGAGGGGGCCTGCCCCCTCCCGTCGCCCTCCCCCGATGAGGATATTCGCCTCCTGCCCGTTTTCCCCCCCTGGCGGACCCGCGTGTTCAGATCCTCCCCTTCCCCGCACAGATCGCCCGGATCTTCCCTGCCAGATCCGCCACAGCCTGACGGGCCGGGGCCTCCGGCGGGATGGAGACCAGCGGTCTGCCTTCCAGGTCGGCGTCCTGCACCCGGGTCCCCGCTCGCGTTCTGAACCGCGGTTCCTGTATTGGTCACCTCCAGTGCTTTCGTCTGGCCTGTGCGCCTCTGACGCTCCTACTGGCACCGCATGGGAGAAAGGGACCACAGCGGCGTACCGGCCCATGGGAGTCAGCAGCAGGCCCCTTCCCAGCGGAAGGGCGAGAATTGGCCTCTTTTTTGCACTCCCCTTCGTGATCCATAATGTTAAAATCGTGGAAGGGGAAAAATAATGGATAATGATCGTCCCGACGAAGATATTCTTCACAAAAGGGGTCGGAATCAATAAAGACAAGCTGGCATCGTTCGAACTGGCCCTGCGGAAGGCCGGGATCGAGAAATGCAACCTGGTGCATGTCTCCAGCATCTTTCCCCCCAACTGCCGGCAGATCTCCACAGAGGATGGCCTGAAGGAACTCCAGCCGGGCCAGATCGCCTACTGTGTCATGGCCAGGAACGAGACGAATGAGCCGAACCGGCTCATCTCCTCCGCCATCGGGCTTGCCCGCCCCAAGGCCAACGAGGAGTACGGGTACCTCTCCGAGCACCATGCCTTCGGGGAGACGGACGAGAAGTCCGGGGAGTACGCAGAGGACCTGGCCGCCACCATGCTTGCCACCACGCTGGGGATTGAATTTGACCCGGACCAGGCGTGGGAGGAGCGGGAGTTGATCTACAAGGCCAGCGGAAAGATCATCCGGACCACCCACATCTGCCAGTCTGCTCAGGGCGAGAAGAACGGCAAGTGGACCACCGTCATCGCGGCTGCGGTCTTCCTGACGGATTAATCCCTTTTTTCCCACCCGTAGGGATTCATCAGCATACTCTCCAGAATTCCCGCCCCCCGTCTCCCCCCCGTATCCTCACGGGGAATGACGGGAGGGGGCAGGCCCCCTCCCGGAACCTACCCCCCCATGAGGAGTGGGCGATCCGTTCTGGAAAAAATCTTCTCGTGACTCTCTCCCCTCTCTTCACAGTGCAATGGCGAGCACAAGGATCAGGATCGTGGTCCCTCCCCCCAGCACCGCTACCGCCCGTGCCTTCCATCCCCGGATGAAGGTCGCTGCAGCGATGCAGATGCCGAGGTACGGGAGGAGCGTGGTGATCACCGACACGCTGGCCAGGAGCCCGAACTGGTTGGTGAAGAGGAGGAAGCCTGCCGGCACCAGGCAGGAGAGGATGAGCGCCGGCACCGGCGTGCCCCGCTTCCCCAGGGTCGCGAGTGTCCCGGATCCGTGGCCGAGAGCCAGGTTCTGGACAACCCGCGAGGTGCCGATGATGTAGGCATTCATGGCCGAGAGCATGGCAAAGATCCCCACACACGCAACCACGGGGCCTGACCGGGGCAGGACGACGGATGCGGCCTGGGCCACGGGTGCAGGGGAGGAGGCCAGGATCTCTGATCCGGCCGATCCGATCAGGGCCAGGTTCAGGCCCAGGTAGATCAGGATCACGATGGCCATCACCAGAAAGAGCGCCCGCGTGATGAGGGTCGTGTCCCGGGTCTCGTCCACCGGGATGGCGCTGATCTCAAAACCGGTAAAGGGCCAGTACACGATCACCATGGTGGCGGCAAGGCCCGGGAGGGTGAAGGGGACGGTGGGCAGGAAATGGTCCAACCGGATGAACGGGACCAGGAGCACTGTGATGACCACCAGGGGGATGATCTTGAGCACGGTCAGGATGTTCTCTGTCCAGCCCGACAGAAAGATGCCCCGGAGGTTGATGGCAAGGAGCCCCAGGATGATCCCGATCTCGGCAGGGAGGACCCAGGAGATCCCGAAGAAGGCCAGGTACTGGCCGATACCTGCCGCGATGGTGGCCGTGCCGAAGAGGGAGGAGAGGAGGTAGCAGATGACCAGGGCAAGGCTGAGCCGCGGCCCGAAGACCCGGGTGAAGATGGCCGAGAATGCACCGGTAGAGCGCCATTCTGCCGAGGTCCATGCCAGGCAGAGCATCACGCAGGTGGCAGAGACTGCGACCACGAGCCAGGCGAGAAGAGACAGGGGGCCAAGGAGGCCGGCCGCTATCCCCGGCACCACGAAGATCCCGGAGCCGATGGTGCCCCCCACGCCCAGCGAGACCAGCTCGACAAGGCCGAGGGACTTCCGGTAGCCTCTCCCGCTGGATTCTTCTGCGGGCATCTCCCTTCACCTCCGGATGTCTCTGCAAGAGTATCCACCATGCCGGCATATGAATGAAGCCGGTGCGTGCCGCGGCAGTGGATGGAAATTCAAATGAAGATCTCTGCGAGTCGTTCTCTCCTGTGAAAACATTGATCCCCCGGTTTGGTAACAGTCAAGAGGGGAATATCCTCACGGGAGTGGGACCGGGAGGGGGCTCTGCCCCCACCCGTCGCCCTCCCCCGGTGAGGATGGGGTGATCACTCTTTCCCGAGAATGAAAATCTTCTCTCTATCCCCGGATATGGATCAGGCTCTCTCTGATGCCTGAAACCCAAGAAACGAAATCCCCGGTGATCACCTCAGATCCAGGACCGGTGACACCCTCCACTTTCATCCCCCGCAGGGCATGGGTTCATGGTGCAGGATGGACGAGCCGCCTGCATGAACCCGGGAGACGAGCTGAAACGGTTCCTTGAGGAGGGAACCGGCTGGGAACGGATGCAGACAACAGTGGCAGGGATCGGGATCCTCCGGATGCCGGCCTCCGGGGCCCGCCTGGAGAAGCTGGCCGTGGAGATCAATCCCTTAAACCCCCGCGGCAGCCGCATGAAGCGCCGGGGACTGATCATCAGGTCCATGGACGAGCTGGAGGCGTTCCGCACGCTCCTCACCAGCCCGAGGCTGGAGCACCTGGTGGCAGACCTGGCAGCCGTGAACCCCGCAACGCCGCGGGGTTTGCAGGGACCGGGAAAAGGGGGTCCGGTGCTGGAGATCTGACGGGGAGGGAGCCCGCCCGCATCAGGGGAAGGAGAAGGAGCCGTATCTCCCCCCCCCGCCGGGGTGGAGCACCAGGTGCCCGGTACGGAGTGCATCCACGGCACCGGCCACCTCTGCGTGGACCTCCCGGATCTCCGAGACCGGGGTATCCACCAGCACCGCAATCTCGGTGCCGAACGAATCGATGAGTTCTCCATAGAGCCGGCGGCACTTTGCGGTATGAGGCGAGGACGTGCCGAGCACCCGCTGGATGATCTCCCCCAGGGGGACCAGGTGCAGGTAAGGCGGGCGGGGGGCGGGGGGGCTGTCCGAGAGTTCCCGGGCGCGGTCCAGGACCCCCTTCTTGATCCGCCCCCGGTCGTCGGGGCAGCGCCAGCCCAGGGCCTCCGCTTCTTCCCGCGGGAACTGGCGGAAACACCGGGTGCAGGCCGTCCGGTTGTACTTGCCCTCTTCCGGGAAGAAGCCGGCATTCATCACAACCGCACCCCTCCGTACGCTCTCCAGCACTCCCCCGCAGGTGAGATCCTGCACCGACAGGCGGTTGAACTCCCGGCCGAGCCGGACGGGGGAGGGGCTGTGGGCATCCGAGTTGGTGAGGAAGGGGACAGCCCGGAGCTCGCTGATCCCGGCCCCGTACGAGGAATCCGCCGAAAGGCCCAGCTCCAGGAAATCGACGGGTTCAGCCCCGTAGCAGGCGGCCAACCGGTCAAAGGAGGCATAGAGCGAGGTCCAGGGGGTGAAGGCATGGGCAGGCCCGATGAGCCCTCCCAGGACGTGGACCTGTTCGGCGATGGCTTCGCCGCCCAGTGGCACCCGGGGCCGCCCGCTGGTCCGGAACCGGGCGCGGTCAGGGCCAAGGCGCTCCCCCAGCCGCTCAAAGTCCTGCCATGACTCCATCAGGATCAGGTGGTGCACCCGGTCCCGGTCTTCCACTTCCCCGGTCGGGACCACCAGGATCCCGGAGTCACTGTCCGGTGACTCCTGCCACATCCTCCTCCAGCCGGGGTGAAGCCCGTCGCCGCTCCCCAGCACCTCCAGCCCCTTGGTCCGGCACCCTTCCCGCAGGCGGGCAGGCACCATGTCGCGGGAAGAGGCGATGGAGAAGGGGGAGTGGATGTGGAGATCGGTGTTGACCTGCATGCTAGCCAATGTAGGAGAGTTCGTCGTCGTGGCGCGCCTGGTGGATCTCGGCCAGGCGCTCGATGACCTGCTCCATTTCCGATGCCCGGTCCTGGAGCTGCGTGCTGTCCACGTTGATGCCCAGGAGAGCCGAGAGCACCCGGAGGAGGCTTGTCGCTGATTTGGGGTCCACCAGGTAGCCGGAGGTCTCCCCCATCAGGCAGACCGCATCCAGGGACCTGCGGCAGGCCAGGCCCAGGAGGAGGCCGGAGGCACCGATGATCCCCCCCGCCGGTTCATCCTGGTTGAACTCACCACCGGCTGCCTCCACCTCGCCGCGGAGATCCGGCCGGTTCACCGCGCAGAGCACCCGGGGGATCTCCACCAGGTGGCCGACCCCGTATCCCCCCAGGGTGTAGATCCGGCGGACCCCCATCTGCTCGGCCACGTCCAGGTACGCTTCTGCCAGGACGTAGTGCCCCTCGCCGGAGGTGCTCTGGTAGTCGCCCACCAGGAACGCGAGGGGGTGGTCCCCCTCCGCCAGGTACACCTCGTTGCGCACCAGCCGGGCCACCCCGTCTCCTTCGATGATCACCTGCGGGGGGAAGTAGCAGGAGGTGATCTCCGCCACCTTCCGGGCCCCCAGTTCATGGATCAGGTGCTCGGCCACCAGTTTGCCGACATGGCCGATCCCCGGTAGCCCCTCGATGAGGACCTGGGCACGGGAGGACCTGTCCTCGAAAAAATCAATGGTTACTGCGTCCATCTCCTCATCACCCTGCGGAACGGTGCATGGCGGTCATGAGGGGAGAAGCGGGCCGGGTGGGGGGAGACGGTGGCCCCCCCGCAGACCGGGCAGGAATGGGAGAGAGTATACTCCAGGTCGCGGGGGCAGCGTCGGATGCGGCCGGCCATTCTCTCAACCGGCCTTCTGCTTCCGGACGAATTTTCCGCTGTCGCCGGTCTTCTCCACGGAACGGATCGCGGAGATGGCGGCCTTCTCGATGGCCTTCTCTGCGGTCTTGTAATCCGGGGCGGTGACCTTGATCCGGTACACCGGTGCGCCGACATACAGGAGCTCGATGTCCACGTCGGGGATCTTGGGCTGGGCGCTCTTCAGCGCTTTCCTGATGATGTTCACGCCGTCGGGCTTGCTGGAGGTGAGGTGGAGGAGGCCCGTGATGGTGACCCGGGGCTTGCGGATGTTCTCCTGTGCAACCTTCAGGAAGGCATCCTTCAGGGGCCCGTCCAGATTCACCTTCTGGATCCCCTCGATTCCTTCGATGGCCACGTCCTCAAAGGCCCGGTACAGGAGGCCGTATTCCCGGCGGAGCGACTCCTCTATCTTCTTCCTGTCCGTACCCGTAGCCTCGGCCACAAAGCCGATCCACTTGTGGGCCTTCTGCTCGTTCTTCCATTCCTGGATCTTCTCGCGGCGCTGGTGCTCGTTTACATCCCGGAGGGAGAGGTCGATGTGGCCCCGGTCCCGGTCCACGTGCAGGACCTTGCAGACCACCTTCTGCCCTTCCCTGACAAAATCGCGGATGTACTTGACCCACCCCTTGGCCACCTCGGAGATGGGGATCAGGCCCTGCCGGCCGCCGTACTCGTCCAGGCGCACAAATGCCACGAAGTCCTTGACCGTCTCGACGCTGCAGATGACCAGTTCGCCTTCCTCAGGCCAGGAAACTTCGGGCATCGCTTCCTCACTCGACCTCTGAGAGGACCTCGGCTTTGACCTGGACCCTGCCACCGGAGGGCTCGGCCAGGACGTGGCCGCAGACGATGCAGTCCACTACCGTGGAAGCCTTGGAGAAGATCAGCTGTTCGTTCTCGCAGTCAGGACACTTCACCCGGAGGAACTTGCTCCGGTTCTCGCGGTTCAGACGTACCATGTGCTCACTCCGTCAGCTCGAACTTGCCGGCCCGGAACCCGGGCCGGAGATGGGCTTTCGCACAGGTCTTGCAGCGGTACCTGAGGTTCACTTTCTTGGTGGGCTTGTCCCCGCCGGGCACCTTGGAGAACTTGCCCCGGTTGCCCACCCAGCCGCGCCGCGCCTTCTGGCGGTCGATCCAGTGCAGGCCGTATTCCTTCCCCTTCTTTACCTTCTCCACCTCGTGCTCCGTGTGCTTCCTGCAGAACGGGCAATAGGTCCTGAATTTGGTTGGCATCTTCATGGAATGCTCCCCTCCGAGGGTACGGTCGAGTATCACTATAATGTACCGGGGGTGATATTTAAGGCTATGTTGCGCTCCACCAGCACGTCGGCGTTCCGGGCCGGGAGCGTGACCACGTCCTCCTTCCGGAGAGCATAGATCCTCCCGTCCATACCGACGAAGGGATCGATCTCCTGGAGGATCCGCACCAGGCGGACCCGGAGTGGCTCCACCGGCCCGCAGCCGGCATCGGCGGTGGCCGGGACCTCTGCTCCGGTGCCTGCGCCTGCGGCAGCGGCCTCGCCTTCGGCACGGGGAACAACCTCGGCCACCATCCCGTGCCGGGCCCCCTCGATCACCTGGGCGATCTCGTCATACATCTCCCGTTCCGCCGGGAGCATCTTCCGGATCTCGTCCCGGTCGGTGATACGGCTCTCGGTCTGGAGAGCGGCAAGGGAGAGGACCTTCCGGGACCGGATCCGGAAGATGTCCCGGATGGTCTCCCGCATCGATGCCACCTCCTCCATCAGGGTCTGGGCCTGGTCCGACAGGGGATCCCTGCAGGCATAGACCTGCTCCTGGAGGCCTTTCAGGTGGTCCCGAACTTTCGCATACAGGTCCGGGGGCATCTCCGAGAGCCTGCCGGTCTCCCGCTCGTTCAGGACAATGAGACGGATCTCATCCAGCTTCATGCCCTCCCCTCCCCCGCGATCTCGGCGATCCCCCGGCAGCAGAGGAAGACGGCCAGGGCCTCGGGAACCATTGCGGGTCCCTTCTCCAGCGCATGGGTGGATCCCAGGAGGGGCATTGTCACCTTTGCCGACAGGTCCACCGTGACACCACGGTCCCCGAAGACCACCGCATCCACCAGGGGGTCAAAGTCGGTGAGATCCGGAAGATCCAGCGGGGTGACACGGAAGCCGCTCCCGCCATGGAGCGAGGTGGGGAGCCGGATCAGCCGCTTGATATCGGTGGTGACCGGCTCATCGGCCAGGGCCGCCTGGCTCCGTACCGCGTCAGAGAGCTTCCCGGTGCCGGCGGCCGCGATGGTCCGGAACGCCCGGTGCTGAAGGAGCGGGCCGGGATCACCGGCCGCGAGAGCTGCGGTGACACGGTCCAGGTCCTCAATCAGGCGGGTGGCACCCTCCCTCCCGACCCCCTCGTATGATGTCAGGTGCGCCATCGCCTCCTCCCTGCCGGACCCCCCCAGCCACATCAGGTACTCGCGGACCGCTCTCATATACCTGCCCCTCCAGCCGGCGGCCCCCGGCTGGCCCCGGACCATGACCGCCCGGGGTTCCAGACCGGTGCCGCAGACATAGTCCACGAGCTCCCTCCGCTCCTGGCTCCCCCACCCGCGGACCGCCAGGTCCCGGACATGGATGTGGTATCCCCGTCCCCCGGAGAAGACCAGGCTCAGGTCCCGCCGGTGGAATCCCAGTTCCCCGGTGAGCATAACCAGGAGCTTCTCCGTCTCCTCCTTCACCCGTGCGAGCATCGCCTGGTACGGGCCCCGCATCAGGTGGTCGGCATCCAGGTCAAAGATGAGATCCGCGCCGGTCCAGCCCTTCTCGCCCATCGTGGACGCCCCCGGGGCAGCGTAATATGCCGCGGAGTAGAAGGCATGGGCCGGGACCAGGGTGCGGAGGTATTCTGTCACCTCTCCCCGGGTGCCAAAGGCCATGTGCCGGCGCATCGCGGTCTTCTGCGGATCCGGGTCCAGAAAGATGAACCCCCACTCCCGCTGCGCGAGCCCCGGGGGCACGGAGATGCGGCTGCGCCGATAGTACTCGGCAAACCGCTGCTTCACGAACTCCAGGGTTGCGGGCTTCATGCCAGGTCCTTTCTCATGTAGGGGGGATGGAGGGAATACCCGAGCCGCCGGTAGTAGGGCCGGACGCCGATCCCGCTCATGACGGCCAGGCAGCGGTATCCCCCCTCCACTGCGATGTGCTCGGCTTCCGCAAGGAGCCTCCGGCCAAACTCCCGGTGCTGCCACTCCCCGCCGGCAGGCGATGCCCCGAGGGGCACCAGGTTCCCGTACACGTGCAGCTCCCGGATCAGTGCCGTCCCCTCATCAACCCTGCCCATGCTCCGCGAAGGAAACCGCAGCCGGGCGAAGCCGATCAGGGCATCGCCCGAGACCATGGTGATGAAGAACTCGTCCCCGCCGCTGCACCGGTAGCGTTCCGTGGCCAGGGCAGGTTCGCCCGAGGATGCCATCCGGCCCGCCTCCCGGCAGCGGATGCACCGGCAGGAGAGGCCCCGTGCCTCCAGGCGCTTCCGTGCCAGCTGGCGGAAGTTGCTGTGCCGTGAGCCCGCGGTGATGAGCCAGGCAGGGATATCCCGCTGGACTCTCTGGAGCCGCACCCATGGGGGGAGCAGGGACTTGGCATGGGCCACCAGTTCCACGAGGTCCTCTTCATCGTAAGGCCGGTACTCCCCCCGCTGCCAGAGGACTTCGATCTCGGATCCCGGCGTGACCAGCGTGGGATAGATCTTCAGGAAATCCGGCCGGAATCGCTCGTCCGCAAAGAGGTCCCGGAACATGGCCCGGTCGTCCGCGAGCGTGGCGCCCGGGAGGTTGGGCATGACATGGAACCCCACCTTCATCCCCCGGTCCCGCAGGAGCCTGCTGGCCTCCACCGTATCCTCCACCGTGCACCCCCGGCGGTTCAGGGCGAGGATCCGGTCGTCCAGGTGCTGCACTCCCAGTTCCACCTTGGTGACCCCCAGTTCCAGCATGAGGTCCACGTGCTCCTGCCGGCACCAGTCGGGCCGTGTCTCGAAGGTGAGGGCAACGCACCGGACCGGGGCGCGCTCCTGTGCTTCCGCGATCTCGCCAAAGGGGCGGTCCGGGTCAGGGATATACCCCTCGTTCCGGTAGTGGTTCAGGGCCTCCAGGCAGGAGGCAACGCACCACCGCTGGTACTCGGGCGGCCGCGCGGTGAGGGTGCCCCCCATCAGGATCAGCTCTGCCTTGTCCACGGGGTGGCCCATGGCCTCGAACTGCGCGAGGCGGGCCGTCACCTGCCGGAACGGGTCGTAGCCATGCTCCCGGGCGCGGAGGGCTGCGGGCTCCTCCCCGGTGTAGCTCTGGGGAGAGCCGAAGGGGTGGTCAGGCCCGCCCGGGCAGGGCAGGCACTTCCCGTGGGGGCAGGGTGCGGGGGAGGTCATCACGGCCACGGGGGCCACCCCCGAACGGGTGCGGGTGGGCTTCAGCTGCAGGAGCGGCCGCAGCCAGGCCCGCTCCTCCGGGGTCGCGGCGGCAAGGATCGCCGAATTGCGGGGGATCGGAGAGGTGCCATGCCTGCGGCAGACCTCGCGCTTGATCCTCTGGATCTCGGGGGCAGGAGACGGGGTAGAAGAGATACGGGATATGATCTCCCGCAGGACCCGGTCACTGTCCATGGATCAGTGCTGGACAGCGACCGATTCCGGGGTGGTGTCGGCACGGTACTCCACCACCGGCCCGTGCCCGAGCCGGAGGTGGTGGACGATCTCCTCTCCCAGTGTGAGGATCGCCTGCTTGTGCAGGATCTTGTTCTTGTGGATATGGACCGGAGAAATGGAAAGGGAATCGTATCTGTCGGTGAAGATCTCTTCGGAGGTGATGTTTTCATAGTATTTCTTGACATGGATAAGAAGCATATGGAGATGGAGCAACTCTTCCTTCTGCACACTATCACCTTCAGTGCATTTAAATTTCATTCCTAGATATATTTTACCGGTGATCTTTATATTGGAAGAAGCGCGCGCGGCCGGAATGCTGCTGGGGCTGGCGGTAGGGGACGCGATGGGTGCGCCCCTGGAGGGTCTGCCTCCCCCGCCGCTGCCCGTCAGGGAGATGCGGGGAGGAGGCATCCACGGCCTCCCCGCGGGCTCAGTCACCGATGATACCCTGCAGGCCGCCGCGGTGGCGCGGTCTCTTGCAGCCTGCCGCGGCTACGCGCCCTGGGACCTGACCGCCCGCCTCCTGGAGGGGTACCTGCGCCATCCCCATCTCTTCGGGCCCACCTCCACCCGTGTCTTCACCCTCCTGCAGCAGGGAGTCCCTGCCCGGGAGGCCCCGGCTCTCGTGCACCGGCTGCAGGGCGGGTCCAGGTCCAACGGCTCGGTCATGCGCGGCCTGCCGCTCGCCATCATGTTCACCCCCCCCGCTCTTGACGTGGTCTCGCTGGCCTGCTCCCGCATCACCCACTACGATCCGGTGGCGGGAACCTGTTCCCTGGCTGTGAACCGGATGGTGGCCGACCTGGCCCGCGGCGTGCCCCGCGGACGCGCACTGGAGCGGGCCACGGCCGCATGTCTGCGGGGGGAGGTCCGGCAGGTGCTCTCCCGCTATCGTACCATCGAGCCGGTGGCGTCCCTGGACGCCGTCACCATCACCCACTGCGCGGTCCGGGTCTTCATGGAGGCAGCGACATATGAGGAAACGGTGGTCCGGGCCGTGAACCTGGGGGGCGACACGGACACGGCCGGGGCCATCAGCGGGGCGCTCGCCGGCGCCTGCTGGGGTGTCGAAGCCATCCCCCTGCACTGGCTGGCCGCGCTGCGGGATGGGCCGGCCCTCATGGTGCTTGCCCGGGGGCTGTGGGCCGCCTCCCGCCCCTGATGCGGCGGATGCGGAAGGTGTGGTGCACGATGCCTGCAGGGTTCGGGCTGTTCTAAAAAGATGAGTACCGGGACGGTCCAGGGGGGGACTGCGTCCCCCCCGCCGCGTGGGCGCCCCCCCAATGAGGATATCTCACCAGGTCGGTTTCAACCGATGATCGGACTATCCTCCCCGGGGGATGCCCACGCGGCGGGGGCGGAGCCCCCAAGAGCGTACCAGTAGCAGTACGCGAACGCATGATACCGTTGTGCGTCTCTTAGTGAAAACTTCAAAGGGTGCAGCGGTAGCTGGAGTTCTCTGCGGGACCTTCCAAGAGTATCTCACTTACAATTGATGATTGAAAAAAGTATCATCCTCAGGGGTCACAGCGGCCGGAGCTCCACGAGTTTCAGGGACCTGCCCTTCTCGCAGATGTCGGGGGCGTTCCCCAGGATCTCCCCCACCATGTAACGTTCGCCTTCGATGACGCCCTCGGGCCTGCAGAGCTCGTAGCTCTTGCACTCCACCTGGCGGCAGGAGCACTCGTACGGGATCTTGGAGTTCATGATGGCCATATCCGCGGGGATCAGGGCCACCACCGGTGACTCCACCACCTCAACCGCGCAGGACCCCGAGGCATGGACCTGGCAGTCATGGGGAGCCGTGGTGCGGACCGTGACGATCCGGTATTTCCTCCCGGACTGGAGGTTATTGCAGGCCTTCCTCACCTTGCAGGACTCGCACTCCGCAAGCTCGCCCTCGTAGATGAACTCGAGCCCGGGTTTTGCCAGCAGCCGGCCGATGAGGGTCACCTTGGGTTTTGCCTCTGCCATAGCCACTCACTCTTTATACAGCATCGTAATTAAGGACTCCGCGGATTCCCTTGTTAAGCCCATGTCCAGGATGGTGAACCGCTCGGGCCGGATCTGCCGGGCGGCGAGAAGCGCCTCCACCGCCGTTCCATCGTCAATTCCGATCTCGGCGGGGGTGGTGGGGGCGCCGATCCGGCGCAGCGAGTCCCGGATCCCCTTCCAGTCCCCTCCATGCAGGTACATGGTGATGATGGTGCCGATCCCGCACTTCTCGCCGTGGAGCCCCTTCTCAGGGGCCAGCCGGTCCAGGGCATGGGAAAACTTGTGCTCCCCGCCGCTGGCAGGCCGGGAGGACCCGGCAATGGACATGGCCACCCCGGAGGAGACGAGGGCTTTTGTCACGATCCAGGCCGACTCCTCCTGGTGGGGCCGGATCAGGTCCGCGTTCCTGACCAGGATCTCGGCCGTCATCCGGGAGAGGGTGAAGGCATACTCCGAGACCGGTTCCCCCCGCAGGCGGTGGGAGAGCTCCCAGTCCAGCACCGCGGTGTAGTTGGAGATGATGTCGGCACAGCCGGAGGCCAGCAGCCGGTGCGGCGCCGAGGCGATGATGCCCGTGTCTGCCACGATGGCCACCGGGGGATGGGCCTTCAGGGACCGTGACCCCTCCCGGGACGGCACCGTCGCGGAAGCGGAAGCGATGCCATCGTGGGATGCCGCGGTGGGGATGGAAATGAACTGCCGTTCCAGGTTGAACGAGGCGATCTTGGCCGTGTCAATGACCCTGCCTCCCCCCACCCCAACGAGAAAGTCGCAGCCGGCCGCCGCCTTCTCCGCCTTCCGGATGATGGCAGGGCTGATCTCGTCAGCGATGAACGTCTTCGCCGAGTACCTTTCCTCCAGGAGCCGGAGCACGGTCTCTCCCGCGATCTTCATGGTATGGGATCCGGCCACGACGAGCACCTTCTCCCCCAGCGACAGGTCATCGCAGACCGCGGGGAGCTGGGTGAGCACATCGTGCCCGATCACGACGTCCCTGGGGAGCTGCATCCATTTGGACTTGTCAAAACCTTTATTCCTGAGCAGTTCCATACCATCTCCGCTCATTTCGGATCATTCATGATTGGAGAGTTCATCTACAAATACTACATTGATCCCATTGTCCTTGGAGAGCACTATAATCCCGTCGACACCCTCACCTACGCCCTCATCCTCCTCATCGCGGTGTACCTGGTGTACCGGTGGCTTGCCCGGAGCGGTGTCCCGGTGGACCGGGACCTTGTACTCTCCACCCTCCCGTACGTGGTGCTGGGCGGCCTCCTCCGGGTGGTGGAAGATACCGGTCTCGTCCCTGCACCGTACCGCTACCTGCTGGTAACACCCCTGATCTTCTTCCTCGTCTTCGGGTTCACCGCCATCTCCCTGGTCCTTGCCCGGTACCTGGAGGGGAAGGGGGTGGTGCCCCGGTTCCATCCTCTCTACGCGGGCGTGGGTGCCGGGGCATCTGCAGGGGTTGGGCTCCTCCTCCTCTGGTTCGGCCTCACCTCGGCACGGGTGGACCTGGCCATCCTCTTCTCAATCCTGGCCCTGGCCATCGCCACCTCTCTCGCGCTCTCGGCGCTCCTGGAGCGGGTCCTTGGCTGGAAGGACGCAGGGGATACGCTGTTCCGGGTTCTCATCTTTGCCCAGATGCTGGATGCCTCGGCAACCAGCGTCGGGATCGACCTTCACCCCCTCCGCTACGTGGAGGTGCACGTCGTGGGCTCCACGCTCATCGCCCTCACCGGCACCGCTTTCTCCATGTTTCTTTTAAAAATCGCTGTCGTGATCCCGGCCATCTACGTCCTCTCGGCCTACCGGAAGGAGGGGAACCCGGCGCTCTGGCACCTGATTCTCCTGGCCATGATCGTGGTGGGGCTGGCGCCCGGTGTCCGGGACATGGCCCGGATGGTGCTCTATGTCTAGGGAAGGCCTGGCCAGGCCCGCCCTCGTGATCACCGGCCTCTTCCTTGCCACCCTGGTCCTGGGGGGTCTTGTCGTGTCGCAGGATCCCGGGGTGGGGCGGACCCTCATCCAGGTCCTGAAGGACCAGCTCCTGGGAGGCATCCCTGCCGGGAACCCCCTGCTCCTCTTTGCCGCTATCTTCCTCAACAACCTGCAGACCTGCCTGCTCCTATTCCTGGGAGGCGCATCCCTCGGGGCCGTGACGCTCTTCATTGCGGGGACAAACGGGCTCGTGATCGGGGGGGTGATGGAGGCGGTCCGGCAGGAGAAGGGGATCCTGTACGTGCTGGCCGCCATCCTCCCCCACGGCGTCGTGGAGATCCCTTCCTTCATCCTCGCCGGTGCGCTGGGGCTGCGCCTGGCCGAGGCCCTCTGGCGGGAATGGAAGGGGGACGAAGACGCGGCGGCCCGGGCCCGGGACCTGGGATCTCTCTTTCTTCGTGCAGTTCTGCCCCTGGTAGCCCTGGCAGCGGGAATCGAGGCTTTTATTACGCCTCAAATCATATCTCTGGTCGCGTAGGTGTGACGGTGCCGCCGGAAGAGGAACGCAAAACCCTGCCCCCGAAACAGGACTTCTCCGGGTGGTACCACGAGATCCTCTGGCGGGCCGAGATCATGGACGTCCGGTACCCGGTCAAGGGGCTGTATGTGTGGTACCCCTTCGGGTTCGCCCTCCGGAAGCAGGTGTACGGGCTGCTCCGGGCCCTCATGGACCGGGACCACGAGGAGGCCCTCTTTCCCCTGCTGATCCCCGAGCAGGAGTTCATGAAGGAGGCCGAGCACATCAAGGGCTTCGAGGAGGAGGTGTACTGGGTCACCCACGGGGGGACGAGCCCCCTGGAGGTGAAGCTGGCCCTGCGCCCCACCAGCGAGACGGCCATCTACCCCATGTACGCCCTCTGGGTCCGGTCCCACGCTGATCTTCCCCTGAGGATCTACCAGATCGTCTCCACCTTCCGGTACGAGACCAAACACACCCGGCCCCTGATCCGGCTCCGGGAGATCACCTCCTTCAAGGAGGCCCACACGGTCCATGCCACCTGGGAGGAGGCGCAGGCCCAGGTGGAGGAGGCGGTCCGTCTGTACCGGGAGTTCTACCAGAAGATGGGCATCCCGGTGATCATCTCCCGCCGGCCCGACTGGGACAAGTTCCCGGGCGCCGACTACACGATCGCCGTGGACACCCTCATGCCGGACGGGCGGACGCTCCAGATCGGCACCGTCCACCACCTGGGCGACCGCTTCTCCCGGACCTTCAACATCCAGTACGAGGATGCCCGGGGAGAGCAGCAGTATGCCCACCAGACCTGCTATGGGATCTCGGAGCGCTCTATCGCAGCGGTGATCAGCGTCCACGGCGACGACCGGGGCCTGGTGCTCCCGCCCGCGGTGGCCCCCGTGCAGGCGGTGGTGGTGCCCATCATCATGGGGTCCAGGAAGGAAGAGGTGCTGGCGGCTGCTGACGCCGCGGCTGACGCCCTCCGGTCCGCTGGCCTCCGGGTGAAGGTGGACCGGCGGGAGATCCGGCCCGGCGCCAAGTACTACCACTGGGAGCTCCGGGGGGTCCCCCTCCGGCTGGAGATCGGCCCGAAGGACCTGGATGCCGGCGTGGTGACGGCCGTGACCCGGCTGGGCGCCAGGAGCCGGATTCCCCGGGCAGATCTCCTCGACGGTGTGCAGGAGACCCTCCGCCAGCTGCAGGATCAGCTCCTGGCCCGGGCGGAGGAGAACTTAGGGGTCCGCGTCACCTGTGCCCTCACTATTGACGAGACATCGGCAGCGGTGAAGACGGGAGTGGCCCTCGCACCCTGGTGCGGGAGCCGGGAGTGCGCCGAGGCCCTGGAGCAGCAGGTGGATGCCAGCGTGCTGGGGACAGAAGTGCGGGGGTACAGGATGCAGGGGGCCTCCCCGTTCTGCATCGTCTGCGGGAAACCCGGATCGCCGGCCCTCGTGGGCCGCTCATACTGAGCTGCAGTCCTGGCAGGTGTACCGGATCTCATCGCTCGGGCGGGCGAGATCCCCGGAGATGCGTTTTTTCCCCCCGAGGACGAAGAGCCGCCCGCACGCGGCGCACCGCTTCACGCGGATCCGGTCCCGGAGGGTCATGGGCAGGTCCAGCTCGTAGGCGGTCTCCCGTGGCGTTGTCTCACCGCTGAAGGATCCCTCGCACCGGGAGATCAGGTGGAGGGTCTGGACCGGGCTGGCCCCCATGGCCTCGAACTTCCGGTACAGGAAGTAATGGAAGAGAAGCCAGGCCAGGTCCGAGCGGTCGATCACGTCATCAAAGCCGTCGCAGACCTCCTCGGGGTCCTCCATCTCACAGCCACAGAGCGGGCATCGTCCTGACACCAGCTCCTCGAGGAAGACATCCTGCTGGCAGCCGGGGCATGTGGTATGGCGGGCGTTGACGCGGGGAGCCACTGGCAACCCTCCCTGAAACGGAGAGGCACCCCGTGTTCCGGGGTGCCCCATGCTCTGTACCTCTGGGTGCTCCGGACTCTTAAACGTATGTTGGAGGGGTTCTGGACACGACGATGGGGGGGTGGAGACATCCCCGTTCTCCCATGGGGAGGAGGCCTGCGGGAAGGATGCGGTGATTGTCTGAATCCGGGCGGTGTTTCCC